>UMGH01072589.1_pt1 | contig 34047 bp, 26 predicted proteins | sample 1965231 | NCBI WGS metagenome assembly UMGH01 (sample SAMEA4836068, study PRJEB28245) | human gut metagenome | biome: gut microbiome; material: fecal sample | place: Denmark | collected 2008 | reverse complement strand
ATGTGGGACGAGATAATGCGGGTCAACCGCTGCGCTCCGGTTCTGCGTTACGACTACACCGGTTACGTCAGTTCCGTGAACCTCCTGCGTTTCGCCTTGTCTCACAAGGAGGACAAGAAAATCTACATAATCCCGACCGACCAGTGCCCTTACCGGAACTCTACGGTGAATGACGTTGTGGACTTTATGCACCAGCCGACCCGGACGATGCTCGGCGGCGCGTCGATCGCCCACAAACTGCACTACAGCGTCTTCTATATGAGCCTGATTCCGGTCTCCCGAGGCCACTACGAATGGACCTTCAAGGAAATATGCCGCGACGCCTCGGTGATGACCCCTCACTCGATAATGCAGGAATATTACAGCCTGCTTCAGGTCGATCTGGAAAAACACCCGGAGAACTACCTCTGGACGCACAAAAGATGGAAATGACAAAAATTTTATGAATATGAAGAATTACCGCACAGTATCGCTTCTCTGTCTGGCCGCCGCTTTGCTGCCGGAGGGAAGAATCTCGGCCCAGGATCCCGTAGGAACCGTTTCCTACGCCCTTCCTCAGACCACCATCACAATCGAGGTGGAGGCCGTCCGTGAATATTTCTACGCAGGCCCTTACGCCAAGTACGCCCAGAAATATCTTGGCGTTGACGCCCGTCAGGCAGACCAGACCACCTGCACGCTCAGCACGGTCCGTATGACCCCGTACATCGAGGCCGACCAGAATTTCCGCTACTATGTCAATCCTGACAAGGCCACGCAGTCTTTCCTTTCGCTTACCTCCCAGGGACTTATCGCGGTCAATGACGGAAGTTTCGGCGAGAGCGCCGAGTGGAGGTTCACCACGCAGGCCGGGGCTGATTTCAACGGGAAAGGCGTAAGCTCCAACCTTACATCCGAGGCCGCCACGCTTTACCGTGGAGTCAAGGAGGACGCTTCCTACAACCGCATCGCCGTGCAGCAGAATATGGTTGTCCAGAAGTCCCTTGAGCAGAGGGCCAAGGAGGCAGCCGACATGATATTCAATCTTCGTCAGAAAAGGGTTCAGATCGTCACAGGCGACACCGACGCCACTTATAGTGGTGAGGCTATGGGGGCGGCCCTCAAGGAAATCTCCGCTCTGGAGAAGGAATATATGTCCATGTTCATCGGCTACAGCGATTTCCAGACCCAGAAACTCAAATGCGATGTCGTTCCTGTAAAGAACAGAAAGTCTCAGACTTACGTGGCGTTCAGAATCTCAGATACAGACGGAATCGTCTCGGCAGACAATATGTCCGGAAAACCTTACCTTTTGGAGATTGTCCCTCAGCCGATCGGAGAGGCTTCCGGCAAGGGTGCCCAAGCAAAGTCGAATGTGGCCATCTACAGGATTCCGGCCATCTGCACAGTCCGTCTTTCCGATGGCGTGACCTCGTTCCTTCAGGACAGGATGGCCATCTACCAGCTCGGAACCGAGGGCTATTTCCCGCTTTCAAAGTAATCCGGAAAAAATATTCAGCAAACATTAAAGAATACATATTCACATATTAATAGAATAACGCTATGACAATTAAAGATTTGCAGCCAAAGGCCGTTTGGGAGAACTTCTACGGCCTGACAAGGGTTCCTCGTCCTTCAAAGCACGAAGGCAAGGTTCAGGACTATCTCCTGGGCTGGGGAAAAGAACACGGTGTTGACGTGAAGAAGGACGACACCGGCAACATCATATTCACAGTTCCGGCCACTCCAGGCTACGAGAACCGCAAGGGAGTGATAATGCAGGCTCACATGGACATGGTTCCGCAGAAGACCGCTGACACGAAGCACGACTTCCTCACTGATCCTATCGAGACCGAGATAGACGGGGAGTGGGTGACCGCGAAGGGAACTACCCTCGGAGCCGACAACGGAATCGGAGTCGCTCTCGCTCTTTCCGTTCTTCAGGACAAGACTTTGAAGCACGGCCCGCTTGAGGCTCTCATCACCTACGATGAGGAGACCGGCATGACCGGAGCCAACTCGCTCAAGGCCGGAATATTAAAGGGAGACATTCTTCTGAACCTTGACTCTGAGGAGGAAGGCGAGCTTTGCACCGGTTGCGCCGGTGGAGTTGACGGCGCGGCTGACTTCGCTTACAGAACATATAAGACTCCTGAAGGATTCGTCGGCTACAAGATCACCGTCAAGGGACTCAAGGGCGGACACTCCGGAATGGACATTTCCCTCTTCAGGGGCAACGCCAACAAGATCATCTGCCGTCTTCTCGAAGCCGTAATCTCTGAATATGACGTGAAGGTCGCGTCCATCACCGGTGGATCCCTCCGCAACGCCATCCCGTTCGAGGCCGAGGCCGAGATCCTCGTCCCGTCAGCGGACTCGCGCAAGGTCAAGGCTCTCGTAGAGAAGAAGTTCGAGGAGTCCAAGTTCGAGTACCAGTACTCAGACCCGGATATGATTCTCATCTATGAGAAGCAGAGCGCTCCGGCTGCCCGTTACATCAGCCCTAAGGTGATCGGCAAGGCTGTCAAGGCCATCCTTGCCTGCCCTCACGGAGTCCAGAGGATGAGCGACACTCTTCCTGGCCTGACCGAGACCTCTACCAATATGGCTATCGTCCGCACCCAGAAGGGACATCTCACGGTTCACTCCTTGACCCGCAGCTCGATCGACGCGGCCAAGATGTACCTCGCCGACTCGATCCGTTACGTCTTTGAGCTCGCCGGCGCGAAATATTCGACATCAGGCGCTTACAGCGGTTGGGCTCCGAAACTCGGCACTCCGATGATCAAGGTTCTGGAGGACACCTTCAAGAGCCTCTTCGGAAAGGAACTCAAGATCACGGCCACCCACGGAGGACTTGAGTGCGCCATTATGGGAGCCAAGTATCCGAACTGGGAGATGGTTTCCATAGGACCTACCATCCTCTATCCTCACTCTCCGGACGAGCGCGTGAACATCGCTTCCGTCGCCGAGACCTGGAAGTTCCTCGTCGCCGTGCTTGAGAATATTCCTGAAAAGTAATTTGTCTTGACCTCTAATTTGCGAAAGTTGAGATAATTGACTATATTTGCAGTCCTTTTGGGTTGGCATACGTCCCCGAAAGGACTGCAATTTATTTATTATTAAACAATTAAGTCAAATGTTAAAACAGTACGAGACCGTTTTCATCGCAACTCCCGTTTTGTCTGAACAACAGATGAAGGAAGCGGTTGCCAAGTACACAAAACTGATCGCCGACAATGGTGGCGAGGTAGTGTACGAGGAGGACTGGGGACTTCGTCAGCTGGCATATCCAATCCAGCACAAGACCTCAGGATTCTATTATCTTATCCAGTTCAAGGCTGAGCCAAGCTTCATCGCCACCCTTGAGACCCAGTATTTCCGTGATGAGAGGATCATCAGGTTCCTTACCGTGGCTCTTGACAAGCACGCCGAGGCTTACGCCGCGAAGAGAAGGGAGAACAGGAACAAGCCTGCCGCTCCTAAGGCAGAGGAGGCTCCGGTTGAGGCTCCGGTAGCCGCTGAAGAGAAAACAGAGGAAAACGCATAATCAAGGAGGAATGAATTATGGCACAGAATGACGCACAGAACGCAGGAATCCGCTATCTCAATCCTCCTACAGTAGAGGTTAGGAAGAAGAAGTACTGCCGTTTCAAGAAGGCAGGCATCAAGTATGTTGATTACAAGGACGCTGAGTTCCTCAAGAAGTTCCTCAACGAGCAGGGTAAGATTCTCCCTCGCCGTATCACCGGTACTTCTCTGAAGTTCCAGAGGAAAGTCGCTCAGGCAGTGAAGAGGGCTCGTTCCCTTGCTCTGCTTCCTTATGTAACTGACCTTCTTAAATAATAGGAGAGCGAGATTATGAAGATCATTTTGAAGAAAGAAGTTGCCAATCTCGGCGAGGCCGGAGATGTGGTAGAGGTAAAGTCAGGTTACGGCCGCAACTACCTTGTCCCTCAGGGATTCGCTTGCGCCGCCACTCAGTCCGCTCTTAAGCAGCTTGAGGAGACAAAGCGCCAGAGGGCTCACAAAGAGGCCAAGCTTATCGCTGACGCCGAGGCTCTCGCAGCCAAGATCGAGGCCACACCTGTCAAGGTGGCCGTAAAGGTCAGCGAGTCCGGCAAGATCTACGGTTCTGTCACTACAGCTCAGATCGAAGAGGCTCTCAAGGCCGCTGGTGTAGAGGTTGACAAGAAGAACATCACCCTCGGTGAGATCAAGACCGTAGGCGAGTACGAAGGCACTGTCAAGTGCTACAAGACCGTCAAGGCCACCGTAAAGGTAACCGTTGAGGCCGAGGCCTAATCCCAAGTTTATGTGAAGCCGATTTTGGCTGACAATATTTTAGACCGCAGATTTCCTGCGGTCTTTTTTCGTCCCTCTTTAGCAACGAAATCACGTCAAAATGTTGCCACGGATCTCTTCTTAACCTTCTCGTGCAACGCTCGGGGCCCAGAAAGCGCAGTGTTGCACAAAATTGCTTCCGTCGCATTGCTTTTTATCTCTGACGGGAGCATATATATCGCAAAATGTTCTCGACGAGGTGGTACTTATCTTTGAGAAACAGTCTCGATTGACTAACAATGTGTTACAAATTATTGCTAGTCATGGCAGGAGAGCAACGTTTTGTAACTTATTTATTAATAGGTTTTTATCAATTATAGCCATGTGAGAGACGTCTCTGAACGGTAACGATTTATGGCGTTTTTGTTGCTTAAGAGGTATTTCATGCTCTTTTCGGCAACGTTTTGTGGGTGAAGTGTTACCCAGGAGTGCGAGTTCAAAGAATGATGGCATATTCATAGATGCGAAGGGCAATGGAGGCGGAATATTCCGGCACTTGAATATTCATTAGCATATTCATTAACCTTTAGAGTAAAGGTTGGAGTTGAAAGGAAATTTTTATACATTTGTTTGGACAAACGGTCGTCATGGAATCGTTTGTCTGCTTGCTTTCCAGGCAGGCGTGACCAGGATTATTAACACGTTAATGAAGATTATTTCTTGAATATGAAAGAATATGTCATTGCCCTTGATCAGGGCACGAGCTCGTCAAGAGCCATTGTTTTCAATAAGAGGGGCGAGGCTATGGCTGTTCGCCAGAAGGAATTCACACAGCATTTCCCGAAGCCGGGGATGGTGGAGCACAATCCGATGGAAATCTGGGCCACCGAATATGCGATGATGACTGAGGCGGTCACATCGCTTGGACTTGGGGGAGCGGACATCGCCGCCATCGGAATCACCAACCAGCGCGAGACCACTATCGTGTGGGACGCCGAGACAGGAAAACCTGTTTATAATGCCATCGTGTGGCAGGATAGAAGGACTTCTGAATATTGCGACTCGCTCAAGGCCGCGGGAGTGACGGATATGATCCGCCGCAAGACCGGCCTCATCATCGACGCTTATTTCTCCGGAACGAAGATACGCTGGATCCTTGAGAATGTACCGGGAGCCCGTGAGCGTGCCGAGCAGGGAAAGCTTCGCTTCGGCACAGTGGACAGTTGGCTGGTGTGGAACCTGACCGGCGGACACGAGCACATCACGGACGTGAGCAACGCCTCCCGTACGATGCTGTTCAATATCAACACACTGGAATGGGATGAAGAACTTCTTGATCTTCTGAATATTCCCGCATCGATGATGCCGCAGGTCAAATCCTCATCGGAAGTTTATGGAGAGACTGATCTTTTAGGCGGAAACGTTCCTGTCGCGGGAATAGCCGGTGACCAGCAGGCCGCCCTGTTCGGTCAGATGTGCACCGAGCCGGGATCCGTCAAGAACACTTACGGCACAGGTTGTTTCTTGCTGATGAACACAGGTGAGAAGCCGATAATGTCTAAGAACAACCTTCTCGCCACCATCGCGTGGAAGATCGGCGACAAGGTGGACTATGCCCTTGAAGGGTCTATATTCGTTGCCGGCTCTGTCGTTCAATGGCTTCGTGACGGCCTTGGAATCATCAAGAGTTCATCTGAGGTTGAGACTCTTGCGGCCTCTGTACCGGACAATGGTGGAGTCTATATGGTGCCTGCGTTGACGGGACTTGGTGCTCCGTACTGGGATCAGTATGCTAAAGGCGGGATATTCGGAATAACCCGTGGAACCACGGCGGCACACATCGCCAGAGCGGCTCTTGAAGGCATCGCATTCCAGACAATGGACATTGTCTCGGCTATGGAGAAGGATTCCGGAATCCATCTCGGGGAATTAAAAGTGGATGGCGGCGCGTCCCGCAACAACCTTATGATGCAGTTCCAGTCCGACATCCTTGGCGCCAAAGTCATAAGGCCTAAAGTGACCGAGACGACGGCTCTCGGTGCGGCTTACCTTGCCGGGCTGGCTGTAGGCTTCTGGGAGAGCCTTGATGACGTGAAGAAGCAATGGGAGGCAGACAGCGTCTTCACTCCTTCGATGGATGAGGATGCCGTCAAGGCGGCCAAAGCCGGATGGGCCGACGCTATCGGACGAACATTAACCAAGAAGTAGTGAATATTATGAATCCATATTTCGCCGAGTTTCTCGGCACACTTGTACTAATCCTTATGGGTGACGGAGTCTGCGCCTGCACCAGCCTTGAGAAATCCAAAGGCAAGGGCGCCGGTTGGGTAGTGATAACCTTGGCGTGGGGCTTTGCCGTGATGTGCGGAGTTTTCATCGCTGGACCATATTCAGGAGCGCATCTCAATCCGGCCGTGACAATTGGTTTGGCCGTGGCTGGCTCGTTCCCTTGGGCTTCGGCTCTTGGCTACATCATCGCCCAGATGCTCGGTGGCTTCTGCGGCGCCGCTCTTGTTTGGGCTTTCTATAAAGACCATTTTGATGCTACGGACGATCCGGACACGAAACTCGGCACATTCTGCACGATGCCGGCCATCTACAATCCGGCGAGGAACTTCTTCTGCGAGTTCGTCGGAACCTGGCTGCTGGTGTTCTGCATCCTTATGTTCTCCGTGAGTGGCAACACCTCGGAAGTCGGCCTTGGCGCAAGCGGCTCGTTCCCTGTCACAATGCTCATTATGGCGATCGGTATGTCCCTTGGAGGTGCGACAGGCTACGCGATCAATCCGGCAAGGGATCTTGCCCCGCGCATCGCCCACGCTGTTCTTCCGTTCAAGAGTCCGAAGCGCGACAGCGGCTGGAACTACAGCTGGGTTCCTGTCCTCGGCCCGATCGCCGGAGCCGCGTTCGCCGCTCTGTGTTTTATCTTGATATTCTGACGTTATATGGTTGGTGAGCCTGCGGTGCACTGAGCTGCCGAAGTGTCGAACCTACCATATAAACAGCTTCTAAACATTAGGTCATATTATGAGACAACATATTCATAAATTGTTTTGTCTGGCGGCAATGGTTATGCTCGCGTCCGCCATGGCTCCGGACGCTTCCGCGCAGCAGGCGCTTTGGAGCGGGGCGCAGGTGGTGTCCCCTCAAATCAATGAAGACAACACGGTGACTTTCAGGTACTCCGTCCCAAATGTAATAAGAGTCCAGGTGACCGGCGACTTTCTGCCGCCACAGAAAATCAGCACTCCGAACGGCGAGTTCGAGGTTCCGGGCATCGCTGAACTGACACAGAATCAGAACGGAGTCTGGGAATATACCAGCGCCCCTCTTGAGCCGGAACTGTACAGCTACTCCTTCATAGTGAACGGCCAACGGATGAACGACCCGTCGAATGTCTATCAGATAAGGGACGTGGCCACGGTCACGAGCATATTCATTGTCGGCGGAGGACAGGCTGACCTTTACGAGGTGAATGATGTTCCGCACGGGACGGTGTCGAAGGTCTGGTATGACAGCCCTTCGCTTGGAATGAAGCGCAGGATGACGGTCTACACTCCGGCAGGTTATGAAAACAACGGAAAGGCCAGATACCCTGTGCTTTATCTTTTGCACGGAATGGGCGGGGACGAGCAGGCGTGGATGGAGCTCGGCCGCGCCTCCCAAATCCTTGACAACCTCATCGCGCAAGGCAAGGCGAAGCCGATGATCGTGGTGATGCCGAACGGCAACGCCTCGCAGGAGGCCGCCCCGGGCGAGACTTCCAACGGCCTCGTCCAGCCACAGTTCAACCTTCCGAAGACAATGGATGGCACCTACGAAACCTCCTTCCCTGAAATCATTGAATATGTTGACTCCCACTATCGTACAATCCGCAAAAAGGAGGGACGCGCGATAGCCGGACTGTCGATGGGTGGGTTCCATTCCCTCCACATCTCAAAGGAATATCCCGGCACCTTCTCGTACATAGGCCTGTTCTCCGCCGCCATATTCCCGGAAAAGAAATCTCCTGTCTATGAGGACTTTGACGGCAAACTGGCGAGACTTTTCGCCACCAAGCCATCACTTTTCTGGATCGGCATCGGAAAGGATGACTTTCTCTACCAGGCCAACTCCGACTTCCGCAAGAAACTCGATGACGCTGGTTATGAATATTCCTACGTAGAGTCCGACGGCGGCCACATCTGGCGCAACTGGCGCATCTATCTCAGCCGGTTCGTCCCGCTGCTGTTCCGATGACAAACCGGCTTGAAGTGAATCACGCCTATGGACTCAGCCATAGAAATCAGGCTGAGCCTCTATATTGCTGAAATGTAACAAACATCGAATATGAGCGCACTTTCGATACTGTATATAGTTCTCCCGATCCTTGCTGTTTCCCTTTGCCATGCGTTAGAGGTGGTGTTTACCGCCAGACGGTGGGCATCACATCATAGCGCTTCCTCGGATGAGGCGCGCCAAAGTTTAGTGAATATCCTCTTCCGCCTTTCCGGAATGAATATGTCAGCGTTAGTCATTGCCGCTGTTGTTGGTTTCCTTGCTGTTCTCCTCTCAACCGCCGCATTGTTCGTAGGCGGCTTATGGACCGAACGCATCTGGGCGACAATCTTTATGGCATATTCAGTGTGCGCCCTGATAAACCTCGTGCGCGCTGTAACCCTCAAAGGCTATGTTCCCGGACTTGTGACCAGCATTATCTCCGTCCCTCTCATCGCGTACGCGGCATATCCATTATCCCTCGTCTGGCCCTGGTGGGAAATGCTGCTCTTTGCCATCCTCGGTCTTGTCCTCGCTGTAGCTGGTCATTTCATCGCTCAGCGTATAGGGCGGTATTCAACCACTATTTCTGCATCACTGTGAGAAGGTCATCGTAGCTCTTAACACAGTCGTAACGGACATCGGCACCACTCAAGTTATTGAAAAGAGCTCTGGCGCAGTTTATCTTTGCCGTCTCAATCGGCCTGAGTTCCATAGTGCTCATATCCCCTTTGGTCTCTGCGATGAAGAAAACGTGCTTCACTGTTCCCTCGTTGAACGCTATCGCCCAATCGGGTGAGTAATTTCCTACCGGAGTCGGAATCTGGAAGCCACGTGGCAGTTTCGCATAGACGCAAACCTCTGTGGCCTGGTCAAGAGACCTTGCGAACTTTTTCTCGTTGTTGTCGTCAGCGATGCCGTCGGTGAATACATAGTCTTGGATGCTCTTTGTAGCCCGGTACGCTTTGCCTATGTCCTGACTGCGTTTCTCTTTTGTGAATATGTCGCTGTCATAGGTCTCCTCAAGTTTGTCGTACCTGATATGCTCCACAATGATTGTCGCTTTTTCTTCTTTGATCAGCCGGCTGACCTTGGTAATGAACTCCTCCGGATTGCCGCGGAACATCGCCAGTTTCTGGGGACTGATACTACGTAGAATCGAAGCTGCTGTCCTTCTGGTCAATGTGCTTCTCTTTGAGATTTCACCGACAAGATCATATGGAACGGTCGATGTGCTGACAGTCGTTATGCTTTTTGTCGTGGTCTGTTCTCCACCAAAACTGTCCACATCATTTTGGTCACCAATGGTCATCACATACTTTAGCTCTGAGACGAACAGATTGGAGTTGATTGAACAAACGGCGTGATCAATCAGTTCTTTACTGTCATAATGAACGGTATAGACATACTTATGGTTAATCAGTTTCCAAAGTTCCTGAAACTCTTTCTTGCCGAAATTGGCGTTGAGGGCATTGTCCGAAGTCTTTGTGCTGTAGCCATTCTCAACCATATTCACAAGTTCAACTCTCTCATCATAGATTGATTGAATAAGTTTGTGGACTTCCGCTTCCACTGGCTGAAGACCAGGGAACATCGGTTTCAATGTCTTGTCTTTCAGGTCCTCTTTGTATCTCTGTGTGATGTTGTTGTTCTCATCCACGTATCCGCATCCAAGCAGATAACCGACAATCATCATAGCATCCTGGACATTAAGAGTCTGCCGGCCTCCGTCAGCACGAGTGACAACTTTCCCTTCAAAGAATTTGATGTCAGCTTTGGTAGGCCTTTCCCGAAGAGCTTCCTTTGTCTCTTTTTGAAGTCCATCCACGAAATCCGTGTAACTCTCATTTGTGATGACTGTCAGCTTGTTAACCTCTTGGACATCCTCTCCGAGTTCTTGATAATCCATTCGGTTTCCCTGTTGGTCCACGCAGATACGCAGGCCACGACCTACCTCCTGTCTCTTGGCTATGGCTGAGTTTGCGTGACGTAGGGTACATATCTGGAACACATTCGGATTGTCCCAACCTTCGCGGAGTGCCGAATGGGAGAATATGAATCGGCAAGGTTCCTCAAAACTCAACAGACGCTCCTTGTTCTTAAGAATTAGATCGTAGGCCGATATGTCATCGGATGTGTCGCTGCCGCGCTTCGTCTCACTGTCAATGCTGTGTCCGGTCTTTTTGTCAATGGAAAAATAGCCTCTGTGCACCTGTGAGACATCAAAACGCCTAAGATACTGTTGATAAGAATCATCGAAGAGTGAAATGTTCTCATTCAGATAGTTAGTATATTCCTCCTCAAAGATATTCCAGAATTTCCCTTTGACTTCCTCACCGGCCTCATTGTAGCTTTTGTAATTCGCCACTTCGTCAAGGAAGAAGAGTGACAGAGTCTTGATTCCTTTGCTGAACAGTTCCTTTTCCTTCTCAAAGTGTGAGGCTATAGTCTCGCGGATCTGTACTCTTTGCATAGTCTCCTGGCTGCTGTCACCATAGACTTCACCTTTGTGGAGAGTGACACCATTGGAGAAAGAGACTGAATCATTGTAGGCGTTGATATCGGAAATGGTGAACCCTTCGTATTCGCGAAGCCCTGACACCGCATGTAGGCTGTCGTGGAGATCAAACTTTCGGGATTCCTTCCTTATTCCGGCCGCTCCTTTGACCTCCAGTTCAATCTTCGCCACCGGCGGCTTGTTCTTCGACAGGATAATGCTGTCAAGGTACAGGTAGGAACTTGTCCCTTTCAGATTCTTCACCTCGAAGCCTTTCACCTGGATTTTCTTGACAAGTTTCTGTTTGTAGGCATCAAGCGCGTCAAGAGCGTAGATGCAGTTATGGTTGGTCTTATGCGTAGCGGAATAATACAGTACAAACAATGGCTTGAATCTCCTCAACGCTGTCTGCGTGGCGGTGCCTTCCATCTTCTGAGGTTCGTCCATAATGATGATCGGCCTGTTGGCGGCGATCACATCGATTGGCTTCCTGCTTCCGAAATCATCTCTTTCAGAATATATGATGCGGCTTTCCTTGTTCTTTGCCCCCTCTTTCAGTGACGACGCGAATGCCTGGGTGTTGATGATCATAACATTGATGCTGGCATCGCTTGAAAAAGAGTCGAGTTGCTGAAGGTTGGAACTATTATAAATGAAATATCTTGCCTTTTTGCCATAATACTCCATAAAATGATCCTCAAGCATCTTGAAACTCTTGGCTACACCCTCTCTGATAGCGATGCTCGGCACTACGACAATGAACTTGCTCCAACCGTAACGCCTGTTCAGCTCGAACATCGTTTTGATGTAAACGTATGTCTTTCCGGTTCCGGTTTCCATTTCTATGTCAAGGCCGACTTTTCCGAGATCGTGCGATAGAGCCTTGGACAGAGGAATATTATTGGATTCCTGAATATTACGGATGTTGGCAAGCATATTCTGGTCGGACAGTTCTACGTCGGCGTTTCTGAAGCCGGCATAGTCATCTTCATAAGTGATCCTTCCGGCATCATTCTTTCCTAAATCCCTGCGGTATAAGAATCCTCCTTGTGTTGGCTGTCCGGCAAAAACCGCCACTGTGCTTTCCACGGCGTCCGTCTGGTACTGTTGTATCTTGAAGTTGAATTTCATCTTCTTTTCTGATTATTTCAATATAATCCAAATACCTCGTGTTGTCCCTTGGCGTTTTAGTACCCCAGATTCCTGCAAATCTTTAAGTATCTCTCTGGCTCTACGGTCACTAATATTTAGTCTATCAGATAATTCCTTTCTGGAAATTGATGGATTTGACTTTATGAGAAATAATAATTGACTATTCAAATCAATTTGGATCGCATTTGGATCATTTGGATCATTTGGATCACTTGACACAAGTGGATTCGCTATGAGGCTGACCCTGAACATAAAATCATCCTGTTTGAAAATAGGATTTGGCCATCCGCCTTCTTCCAATTCCCTATACATTCTGTCAATACCCTCCCCAAACTCACGAATGAATTCATATTCTTTCATAAATGAGGCAATCTTAGGATTTCGTGAGAAATGAGTTGTCCGCATATTATGCAGCCGAACTCTTCCGGGAAGGATTCCTGGGCTTTCCACCGTGAAATGATTGTCAAACAACTTTACTTGAATGTCCGTCCCGAGGATGGAATAGTCTCTATGTGCAACCGCATTCACGATTAGTTCAGTCCAACAAAATTCCGGATATTCGGGTTTTGTCACGAACAGAGCGTTTGAGGCAAGATAAGTCCTCTCTTTTATTTGCGTCTTTACATAAGCTATGGCAGATTGAGTCATTTCGAGGATCCTTCCTTTGAATGTAACGTCTTTGACAACATTCATTTCGCGGCCAACTTTCTCCTCGTTGCCATCATATCTGATAAACCGTATGTGGGCACGTTGAAAGAAACGCTGTGGATTCTTGCCGAAGAGGAGGATAGCAGCCCCACTTACTTGTTCATTCCCATCCTTTACGATAATATAATCTCCATTTGAACGCAAAAATGATAAAGCATCTCTCTTATAACCAATCCTTTTACAATAACTTGAAACGAAGTCCAAGTCAATATCGTCAACAGTCGCACGAGGAACAGGATAATCTTCAAAGTATTGGACTCCCTTAGCCAACATTATCTGCATTCTGTCATCGAAGGACAACTTTTTTGATTTGTCACCAACCCTATAGTAAGAATCATCAGCTGTTGTTGAGTGCATAGAGGAGCTTTGCTCAACATCGAGTATCAGAATATGATTTTCTTTTCCTTCCTTGTCTGTACACGCGATTCTTTGCGGATGCACATTTATGGAAGGTATGCAATAATCAAACGGTACACGTAACAAGTCGTTAATATGGGTGCTATACCTATCTATGCCTGACACACTTCCATCGTCTTCAATACCGATAGCAATGGTTCCACCATCGGCATTGGCCATTGCAACCATAATGACTGCCAATGCTTTAGGCTCTATTCGTGCACTTTTCCTGTCAAAAGTCTGACCTTCCGGAAGAGTTCTGTAATCTTCTATTGTTTTCATAATCCGTTAAATTACAAAATTCTTCTGATGGTGTCTTTGCTGTAGGCGTTGAAAATCTGCTCGAAGTTATCTGCGACCTGGTCGGAGGAGAGGGAACTGTCGCGCATAATGAAATAGAGCGGCTTGCGTTTGGCGACTTCTGTGATCACGGTCTCGTTTACGTTCTCATCGAAGCAGGCGATCAAGTAATCATCATTCACGCTGAACACTTCCTTACCGGCAATGGTTTTCCTCTCGATTTTTGCGGAGAGTGGAAGGTTGTACTCAAGCATCACCTGGAAGAGGAGGTCTTCCGGTGTGCGGTCAGGCTTCACGTTATCATCGAAGAGTGTGGCGGCGGAAGAATCCTCAGGAGTGTAATAGACATCCTGCATATTTGATGTGTCAAGCTTCAGGACACGGAAACCCACATCGAGGCGTGTCGGTTCGGACTCTTTGTCAAACAATCCATTCTCGGCTTTCTTGGTCGCCAGCTCCTCCAGAATCTTCTTCCCTGCTCTGCGGATGCGTTCCTTGCCGATTTCGCAGATAGTACCGTAACCCTGATCCTTTTTCTTGTCGCTAACTTTCTCTGGTAGTTGCACAAGAATGAATTTTCTGTCAGTACCCTTTTCTAAATTGGTTTTCATCAATGCGTGAGCTGTAGTGGCGCTTCCGGAGAAGAAATCCAGAACTATGGAATCATCCTTCAAATTGGCAAGAGTGATCAGACGTTGAAGCAGGCGAACGGGTTTAGGACCATCAAATACTCCTTTGTCTCCGAATAGAGACACAACTTCTTTTGCCCCTTCTTGACTATGACCAACTTCTTTATAAAATAGTATGGATGTAGGGGCCATACCATCGTATTTGAGCTCTGTCAAAAAACGCTTGATACAAGGTACACTATTCCCATCACTTCCAAACCATATTCTATTATCCTGGAGTCTCTCGAAAAAAGCTTTTTTCGAGAGCCTCCAGCAGCGACCTGCTGGAGGCTCTATAATACGACCCGTAGGGGTCGTAATAGGATAATCGCACTCGGCGTTGTATGTCTTTACTGACAAATCACTCGGCTTCCATACCCCCCTAGGATCGTTATCTGGATTTTGATACCTTGCATTAGCCTCATCTGTTCTATCAAGACGTCCGATTACATAATTGTCAATATTTTTAGCAAACATTATGACATAATCGTGGCTGTTGGATATGAAACGTGCGTCATTTTTTGGAGAGTATGCTCTTTCCCATATCAGTTGCGCGATGAAATTTCTTTCCCCAAACACCTCATCGCAAACCTTCCGAAGATTCTCCACCTCATTGTCATCAATCGAAATGAATATAACACCGTCCTCTGTCAGCAAATCTCTGGCAACTTTCAGCCTTGGGTAGATCATGTTCAGCCAGTCCGTGTGGAACCTGCCGTTGCTTTCGGAGTTGACCTCGTAGTTCTGCAGGATCATATTCCCGTCCTCATCGAACATCCCACTCTTGCCCCTGAACTCACCAGATGTTTGACTGAAGTCATCCTCGTAGACAAAATCGTTGCCCGTATTATACGGTGGATCAATGTAGATCATCTTCACTTTGCCAAGATAGTCTTCTCGAAGAATCTTGAGTACCTCAAGGTTATCACCCTCAATGTAGAGATTCCCTGTGTTATCGAAATCCACACTGCTTTCCCTGTCTGGTCGAAGAGTCATATTTGTTGGCGTATTTGCTATTCTCATAGCCTCACGCTTCCCCGGCCAAGTGAACTGATACCGCTCCTGCTGCCCCTCGACTATGCCCTTTGACAATTCTACCCTAAGTTTGTCAAAATCAATAGCGTGTTCCAGTCTGCCATTTTCCCCAATCCTCTCTGTCAGACAATTCGGAAACAACTTTCCAATTATCCCAACATTGACATCCACGATGTCTTGTGTATGCATTTTAGGCTTATTCATTTGATATTTACTTTATTAGTGCTATTACGGAAATTATCAGTGCGACTATAGAAATAGTGGTACTGATAATATATTTTTTGTCCTCCCAAATGCTAGGATTTTTAAGTTTGGGATTTGATGCAATATAAGCTTCTCCCATAGCCGTTAGTCTTGGACCTAATATTCCATCTTTGCCTTTTGTCCCATGCACAAGTGATTCATTTTCGAGTATGATAAAGGTCTCAATATCTTCTTCGAGAACGTAGTCTGGATATTCTCTGGCACTTAACTTCTTCAAAAGGAGTTTCCCTTTCTTTGATAATTTAATTCTATCCATATATACATTTGCTTATAATTTGTATCTTTTCGAATAACTTATTCTTGTTTGCTTTTCGTTACGTGCAATGTTTTCGAGCTTCTTGCCACGTACTCTTCGAAGAAGATACGTAGCCTCTGATTCAAGTCAAACAAGATGTAGATAGACTTCTTCGGCAATTACTTGTGAGTAATGTAGCTGCCAGTAATCCTAACATTTAAAAATGATATGAATAAGTTTTTCAATGTATGGTGCTGCAGAACATATTAAAGCGATGCAGGCAATTATAATGGACATACGACTAATTCTTAATTGTTTCTTGTTGTATAGTTGTTCTTCTGTTTGAAATCCATATTCCACATATTCTCTTAGCGAAGGACGAGGAAATATAATTTTGTTGGACAATTCATCAAGGATGTCGGCAATATCCAGATAATAGCTAGAGTAATCCGTTCTGATAAGGGCCTTTATGTTAGAAGTAGAATGATCTGCCACAATGAAACTATTCAAATCTTTATCAAATGCAATTTTATCACGATCCATAATCATACAATCATTATTAGAAGCGTTAAGATTTGACATTTCAAAAAACTCAATAAAGCCTATTTCTTGTAGCTCCTTAAGTAGATAAACAAAATCAGATATTTCTAGAAATGTTTTTTGTACTGAGGACCAATCAGTTTGACCTTCAGTCTTTTTTACATAGATAGTAAAAACGTTCTTTGGCTTTATTGCCCAACTTATTGCAAAAAACGGTATAGTGTATCTGAGAACCTTTGCAACTTGCAGGTCTTCAAACTTACCCTCATTGTATTTCTTGACAAACTGTGATAACAGTGCCTTTTCTTTCTTTACGAATATTCTCATATAGTCTAATAATCTAACTGCAAAAAAAATCAACTTCCAAGTTGTCGATGCCTGTGATTTCTTGGGTGAAGAGTTCTACCTGAAGGCTACTGAAGGAACTATCGAAATCATTCTCTTCCTTGCTTACTGCATTGCAGGACTGTTTTGAGTAACGTTTCATATTGAATCCGTCTATAGCCTTCCGGTTAAGCTCTTTGCATAGTGTTCTTTGCAACTTGTTTTCCCCTTTGCATAAGTGGCGGAACCTGTCAAGAAGTTCGTTCGAGAATGATCGCTTCGTAAATATAAGCCTCATATCTTTAATATTCAGAAGAGGTTCTTTAAATTCCAGAAACGCATAAATAGAGAATGTGGTCGCAGCTATGTTCAGCCGACCCCCTTCACTGATCGAGACTTTAATGTCATCAGTGATCTTGTAATTTATGTTGTCGAAAAACGTTTGCATATCAAATTTACCCTAAATATAGTAAAAGGTTTCTGTTTCAGTGTTATGATATTTGTTTTTTGTTACGATCGGGTGAAATATCGGCTATATTGCCCCCGTGGCATCAGAGATCCTTTGTTTGGGGTGTGAAGAGTGGCTATTCTCACCCGAGAATATTCCAGAAGGGAATTTTGCTGTAGGAATATGCTGCCTTAGCATTGGCCGGATGTGGAACTTCAGAATGTTTTTCGTAAGTTTACGGAAAATTGTATGAGATAATGAATATCGTGCGTAAGATTTCCGTGATTGTGGCTGCCGCTATCTGCATTGCGGTCACGGCGTGCTCCGTGAAAACAGTTGAGGTTCCTTTCGATCCTAATGTCGAGGACTACACTCCGATTGTTGTTGAAATCCTGAAGTCACATCCTGAGGGCAATCTTAAAATCCGTTTCGGAAAAGGGCTATATCCGTTCTACCCGGAGCAGGGGGCGCGGGAGTTCCTGACGCTCTCGAACAACGACAGCGGTGACAAGCGCATAGCCTTCCTGATCAAGGACATGAGGAATGTCACGATCGAAGGCAACGGCTCCGACTTCATGTTCCACGGGTGCATGGTGCCGTTCGCCGTCAAGGGGTCGTCCAATGTCACCATCAAGGGTGTGTCGGTCGATTACGACTATCCTTGGACTTTCGAAGGGACGGTTCTCTCCAGCGATCCGGTCAGCAGAAGCTTCACTGTCAAGGTCTTCCCGGACACCAAGTACCGTATCGAAGGCGACAGGCTTTTCTTCGGAGGCTATGACTGGGAGTATCCGATGGGGGAGAGCATCCTTTTCGACCCGAAGACCCACAGGCCGTTCTTCGACACCTGCGCCTACGACCACGGCTATTGGTCCGGTGAGATGGGAGCACGGGAGATAGGTGAAGGCATCATCGAATTCACCCGCCTGAGCGCGAGGGACGTTCCTCCGGTCGGAAGCGTTTGGGACGACAAAGGGCCTACAGGACTTAACAGACGTTTCCCGGCGATGGCAGTGCTGTCATCAAAGAATATAAACATAGAGAATGTCCACATCTACCGGAGCGGCGGGATGGGACTGATCGCTGAATATTCAGAGAATATCACGGTGAAAGGTTTCTCTACTGCGGCTCACGAAGGTTCTCCGAGGATGGTCACCACTTCCGCTGACGCGACCCACTTTGTCAGCTGCAACGGAAAGATTACGATAGAGAACAGCCTGTTTGAGAGTATGCTTGACGATGCCGCGAACATCCACGGCATCTACATGCTTGTGGATTCTGTGCTGTCATCTAATACTTTACGGGCTCATTTCGGCCATTTCCAGCAGGTGGGGGACCAGTTCGCCGACGAGGGTGACGTGATCAGCTTTGTGGACAAGTCCAATCTTCGTCCGGTCGGCTCCGGCAGGATCAGGAGCATCGACAAGTCCGACCTCAAGGCCTACATCATAGAGACCGATTTCGATCTTGGCGGAGTCGCGGATCCGACGAACATAGCCCTTGAGAACATCTCCAGAGGCGTGGATGTCACGATTCGGAACTGCACCGTTCGCTACAACAGGGCCAGAAGCCTTCTGCTCTCGACCTATGGCGACGTGCTTGTGGAGGACTGTGATTTCGCCTCGCAGATGACTGGAATCTGTGTCAGCGGTGACGCCAACTTCTGGTACGAGTCCGGAAGGACAAAGAACATCGTGATTAGAAACAACAAGTTCACGGATCTGGCCATCGGCGCGAACGGCCCGCAGGCCATCCTCCAGATCGATCCCGAGATCCCGACCAAGACAAGGGGCAACGACTTCCACTACCACAACAGCGTGACTTTCACCGGCAACATCGTGGAAACCTTTGACAGCCAGATCATCTATGCCAGAAGCGTCGGGACGCTCGACATCTCTGACAACATATTCATTGATTCAAAGTCTTATGCGCCGCTGTTCCCTGGGCAGCCCGTGATCGACGTGCAGTTCTGCGGCGATGTGACCATCAAAGGCAATGATTTCTCAAAGTGGAAGCCGGACGCCGAGATCAGCGTACACGATTGCGTCAAGGTCGAGAATGACTCCGACCTTCCTATAACAGACAAACCGAATCCTTACCGTGAGCGGAATTGGTAAGGATCCGGTTCGCTAAGATATATTGGGGATGGCTTACTTTTCAGAGGATGCCGTCCCTTTTGATTTGTCCTCGGTATCTTGCTGCGAAGCTTCGTCCGATGTCTTTTCCTTGTACTTGAAACGGCGGATCTTGTGCGTGGCCGTCTTCTCGAAGTCTTCCTTCATCGCCTCGACCTCGCCGATCTTGGACTGTTTGCTGACGTGCTTGTTGACATATTCAAGAACCGCCTGCTTCATCGACTGGAGGTTGTCGAAGAACTTGTCCTCGCGCTGTTGGTTCCAGTCCAGCACATTGTCATCGAACTTCACGAGGGCCACCAACTTGCCGTTCCTTTCCACCACGAGTGATTCGTTCACTCCAGAAATGGTGTTGATCACCTGCTCGATCTCCTCCGGGTAGATGTTCTCGCCCGAAGGTCCCACTATCATATTCCCGAGCCTTCCCTTGATGTAGTAGCGTCCCTTGGAATCCTGGCACGCAAGGTCGTTGGTGCGGAACCAGCCGTCGTCGGTCAGCACGGAGCGTGTCCTTTCCGGGTCGCGGTAGTAGCCCAGCATCACGTTGTCACCCTTGGCGACAATCTCGCCCTCGCCGGTCTCCGGGTTCACGTTCTGGAGCTTGACCTCCACGTTGTAGGCCGGAACGCCGATCGATCCCACCACCGTCTTTCCCACGCACGCGTTCGTGATCAGCGGCGCGGTCTCTGTCAGGCCGTAGCCGATCGCATAGGGGAATCCGGCCTTGTTGAGGAAGTCCTCGACGGTCGGATCCAGCTTTGATCCTCCGATGCCGAAGAATTTCAGTTTCCCGCCGAAGGATGCGTAGAGTTTCTTCCCGATGAGCCAGTAGAGGAGTCTCGGCGTGTGTCCCTTCATCCAGGAAAGCACGCGGCTCTTCTCCACCGTCGGAACCACGCTGTTCTTGTAGACCTTCTCGATGATCAGCGGCACGGAGCACATGATGGTCGGCTTGACCTTCTTCATCGTCTGCATCAGGATGCTCGGTGTGGGCGGTTTTTGAATATAATAGACGCAGCCTCCGACGTACAGCGGGTAAAGCACGCTGAACGCCATCTCGTAGGTGTGCGACATCGGCAGGATGGAGAGCCAGCGGTCGTGCTTCCCGGCCTTCTGGGCGTGGTAGGCCGCGATGATGTTCTGGCAGAAGTTGCGGTGGCTGAGCATCACGCCTTTGGCCTTTCCGGAAGTGCCTGATGTGTAGATGATTGACGCAAGATCGTCGGCCTGTGGATCAACACCGTGACCCTCGCAGGTGAAAGCCTTGTCGTCCTTCTTGATGAAGTCGAACGTCTCTATGTCGATCACGAGGGTCAGTTTGTCGATTACCTCCTGACTGAGTTTCTTAAGGAGTCTCTTGGACACGAAGATGGCCTTGCATTCCGAGTGATTGATGATGTTTGTGACCTCGCTTTCCGACGAATCCGGCAGGATTGGCACGGTCACACGTCCGAAAGGCACGCACGAGAACATCGCAACCGTCCAGTTGGGCATGTTGTTGGAAAGTATGGCTACCTTGTCCCTTGCGCTGATCCCGAATCTGTTGAACCGGTGTGAAAGCTCCAGACACTTGTGCTTGAAGCTGTCGTAGGTATATTCCTGCCCACCTTCGACGAACCGCGAGAGCGGTCGCTTGGCGTAGTTGTCGGTGGCATATTCAAAAAGCTTGGCCAGGGTCGTGACATAGTTCTCCCTGTTTTGGCTGAAAAATGGCATAATTGATTGTTTAATGAGTGATGTAGCCTTCCGGGTGCTTGCCCTCGAAGTGCATTGTTTCGTAGATCGTCTGGATTCTGTCGGTGTCTGCGCGCGCGTCATCCGTCAGCTCAACCTTCTCGCCGATGCCGACGCGCTTGGTCTTCCAGTCAAAAAATCCCATATAGACAGGGCATCCGACCTCTCTTGCGATGAGGTGGTAGCCGGTCTTCCATTTCTTCACGGCTTTTCTGGTTCCCTCGGGGGCGATGGCGAGGTGGAACTGATCCACTTTCTCCATCTCCTCGATGAGGCCCTTTACCATCGCGGCGGCGCTGCCCCTGTCCACAGGAATGCAGCCGACCTTGCGGAGGAACACCCCGACCGGCCAGAAGAAAAACTCCTTCTTGATCATAACGTGCGCCGTCCGGTCGAACTGCGTGTAGAAAAGGTAGGAGACCACAAAGTCCCACACGGAAGTGTGTGGCACACCGAGAATGATGCATTTGCTTTCCGGCGCGGGGCCACCTACCGTGGTCCAGCCCATCTTCTTCAGCAGCCATCCGCAAAATTTAGCCCAACGTGACATAATCAATGAATATTAGATGTTTACGTCTTCAAGTTCCTCTTCGGAACGCAGGTTCGCCCTGATGAAGTTCTGGCGGTCGATCGTGTTGTCGCCCATATAGAACTCCATAATGTCCGCGATGGATTCCTCGTCGGAGAGCTTCACGAGGTCCAGCCTCATATTCTCGCCGATGAAATCCACGAACTCGTCCGACGAGATCTCTCCCAGACCCTTGAACCTCGTGATCTGCACGGCGGTCTTCAGCTCCCTGACGGCGGCCTCCTTCTCCTCGGGGGAGTAGCAGTAGCGCCTCACCTTCTTGTTGGCCACTCTGAAAAGAGGGGTTTGAAGAATATGCACGTGTCCGCGGCGGATAAGATCCGGGTAATACTTCATGAAGAAGGTCAGCACGAGCATCCTGATGTGCATGCCGTCATCATCGGCGTCGGTCGCCACGATGATGTTGTTGTAGCGTAGGTTCTCAAGGTCGTCCTCGACTCCCAGGGCTGAGACCAGCAGGTTCAGCTCCTCGTTCTCGGCCACCTTCTTGCGGCTCTCCTTGTAGCAGTTGATCGGCTTGCCGCGAAGACTGAACACCGCCTGGTATTCGGCTTTCCTCACCTTGGTGATGGTACCGCTCGCGGAGTCACCCTCCGTGATGAATATGCTTGTCTGCTCCGCGAGATCCTGCTTGCCTTTAGGCAGCTTGTCACAGAAGTGGAAGCGGCAGTCGCGCAGCTTGCGGTTATAGACATTCGCCTTTTTGTTTCTTTCCCTGGTCTTCTTCTGGATCCCGGCGATTTCCTCGCGCTCCGCCTGGGACTCCTTGATTTTGTTCTCGATGATCGGAACAATGTCCTTGTTGATTCTCAGGTAGTTGTCCAGATTTTTGGCGATGAAGTCATTGACGTACGATCGGATGGTTGGCCCTCGGTCGATCTCTATGGAGCCATCCGGATTCTGCACCTTCTTGCCGTTCCCGTCCGTCTTTTCCTTTTCCCACATATAGGTGGAACCGAGCTTGGTCTTCGTCTGACCCTCGAAGTTCGGCTCCTGAATCTGTATGCTGATCGCTCCTATTATGCCTTGACGGCAGTCCTCAGGAGCGTAGTTCTTCTTGAAGAAATCCTTGAGTGTCTTGGCGATGGCCTCACGGAAAGCGGCCAGATGGGTTCCTCCGTCACGGGTGTTCTGGCCGTTTACGAACGACGCGATGTTCTCGCCGTAGGAGTTGCCGTGGGTCAAGACGACCTCGATGTCCTCGCCCACAAGATGGATCGGAGCATAGCGCGGGGTCTCGGAAAGATTGTCGTTCACAAGGTCCAAAAGGCCGTTCTCGGACTTGTAGGTGACTCCGTTCAGGACTATCGCCAGACCTTTCTTCAGGTAGGAGTAGTTCTTGACCATGGTCTCCACGTAGTCCATGTTGAACTCGAAGTTCCCGAACATCGTGCTGTCCGGTGTGAAGACCACGAGGGTTCCGTTCTTCTCGCTGACTTTCTCTTTTCTGTCGCTGCCCACCAGCTCTCCGCGCTCGTACCGCGCCCAGGAACTCTCTCCTCCTCGGAACGACTCCACGTAGAAACTCTCTGACAGGGCGTTCACCGCCTTGGTACCCACACCGTTGAGTCCGACGGACTTCTTGAAAGCCTTGTCGTCGAACTTTCCTCCGGTGTTCAGCTGGCTGGTGGCCTTGATGACGGAGTTGAGCGGAATGCCTCGTCCGAAGTCCCTGATGGAGACCTGCCTGTCCTCGATGTCGATGAGGACCTGCTTGCCGAATCCGGCGGAGAACTCGTCGATGCAGTTGTCCACGATCTCCTTGAGCAGCACATAAATGCCGTCTCCCGGGTTGGAGCCGTTGCCAAGTCTTCCGATGTACATTCCCGGACGCCGGCGGATGTGTTCGACACCTTCCAGGGTCCGTATGTTGTCGTCAGTGTAGTCGTAGTTCTGTTCTATGTTCGCCATTTATCTTAATCGCATAATCGTACAAAATTACAAAATTTGGCACGCATTAAAAAATAAATATTCTCCTCCTCCGTCCTTCTTGTCCCTCTTGCCCCTTGGAACTCTCTGTCCCATCAGATGCCCTCGAATGTTGACGGCGATTTCAGAACTCTTTCCTGCGATTGGATTACTTGGACTTGAAAAAGTACCTATTAAATGGTAAATTTGCCAATGGAAAGGAATTTGCATTCCTTATGAATATTATGAAGCGTTTGTTTGAAAGTCTCCTTGATGCGAGGGCTCGTCAAACAATTAAACAGCGTGATTTATGAATATATTCAAGCATATTGCCGCCGCGGTGCTTTTGCTTGTGTCCGCCAGCGGTGTCATCGCCGCCCAAGGCTCCGGCAAGGACAACAAATTCGGCGGAGTCGTCCAGCTGGACAAGACCGTGCACGATTTCGGGGACATCCTGGTGTCGGACGGCCCTGTGACGGCCACATTCACGGTCAAGAATGTGGGGGAGAAAGCATTGCTGATCTATAATGTCGTATCTTCCTGCGGATGCACGAATGTGGAATGGACCCGGAAGCCAATCGCTTCGGGGGAGACCGGAACCATCAAGGCCACCTTCAAGAATGACGAGAAGGGAGGCTATCCGTTCGACAAGTCTCTGACCGCATATTTCTCTGGTTTGAAGCAGCCTGTCGTCCTGAGGCTCAGAGGCGTTACCCACGACAAGCAGCTCTCTTTGGGGGAACTTTATCCGATCCGTTTCGGCAATCTGGCCTTCAAGAAAGTGGACATTAAAGGTGGAAATCTGTCTCAAGGACAGCAAAAGAGCGGAACGGTTCTGGTGGCCAATCTCGGAAACAAGCCGTTGTCGGTCAGTTTCTCCGATGTCAGTGAAGGACTTTCGGTAAAGGTGACACCGAATCCTGTTCCGGCACAGTCCACGGCCAAACTGAACTACACGGTCACGGCGGACAGAAACCATTGGGGGAAGAACTATTACTATGCGACTCCGCTGGTGGACGGCCGCCAGTACAAGGCGGTTGTCTCGAAGTCGGCGGAGAAAGAGCCAGCGGCGGCCGGTGCCGAGGCCATCGTGGCTGACCCTAATCCTGAACTCGGAGCCGGCAAGAGCCGCATAGGAATATTCACGTACACGAAAGAGAATTTCTCATCGCTCACGGACAAAGAACGTAATGACGGCCCTAATCCGATGGCTGACGAGAGCACATTCTCCTTCGGCAAGGTCAAAGCCGGAACGAATGTGGACTGCACATTCCATTTCACCAACAAAGGCAAATCTCCTTTAAGAATATATAAGGTGGATTCAGAGAGCTCGCACGTGAAGGCGCAGGCTTTCGCGGATGTTCCCGCAGGCGGCAAAGGTGACCTGAAGGTGACTTTCGACACGAAGGGATTCCCGGCAGGGGAGTGCCTGATAGTCTTGACCTTGACCACGAACTCACCTCTCCGTCCTATCATCAACCTTTATCTCACCGGCTGGGTGACAGCGTAACAGACCATGATCATTTCCGTTTTACTTGACGCTTTGCGTGGCGCTGTCCTGATCTCCGGCTTGGTGGTCGTCATGATGATGATCATCGAGTCTTTCAATGTGGAGTCGGACGGCAGGATATTCAGATCCCTCAAGAAATCAGGTTTCGCCCAGGTCCTCGTCTCCGCTTTGCTCGGTTCGGTACCCGGTTGTGTCGGAGGTTTCGCCGCCGTGTCGCTCTACACGCACAGGATGCTGAGTTTCGGCGCGCTGGTCGCGATGATGATCGCAACGGCCGGGGATGAGTCGTTTATGATGCTGGCTTTGTTCCCAGGCAAGGCCGCTTTGCTGTTCCTTATCCTTTTTGTGCTGGCCGTTGTGACGGGACTGCTGATCGACAGATTCTCGTCCGGTGACAAGCCGCTGCCAACCCGTCTTGAGGATTCCTTTGAACTTCACGGAGACGGATGCGAGCATCAGGACGGGCATCATCACAAGGAAGGAAGGCATTTCGGAAGGACAAGAATATTAATGTTCTTTGGGGTTGTGATATTCATAGCCGCCCTGCTGCTTGGCCTCCTGGAGGAAGGAGGTGAGGCAGAGGAACTTGCCGTTTTTGACGAGGAGTGGACTTTCTGGCTTTTCGGTGCTCTAAGTCTTGTAGTGTTGGGGGCGCTGCTTTTCGCCTCCGACCACTTCGTCGAGGAGCATCTTTGGGAGCATATTGTCCGCAAGCATCTTCCGAGCATATTCGCCTGGACTTTCGGGGTGCTCCTGGTCATCGGAATCCTGTTCAATTTCATCGACCTCTCCGCGTGGATCAGCGACAACACCGCGCTGATGATTCTGCTTGCGATAGTGGTCGGCCTGATCCCCGAGTCAGGGCCGCATCTGGTCTTTGTGACCCTGTTCGCCAGCGGTGTAATCCCGTTCCCCGTCCTGCTTGCCAATTCCATCGTGCAGGACGGCCACGCATCCCTCCCTCTTCTTGCCGACAGCAAATCCTCCTTCTTCAAGGCAAAAGCGATAAAAGTCGGGATCGCCCTCATCGTTTTTGTGGTATGGGGTTTGATATTATGATTTTTAAGATTTATATTTGCATAATGTTTCCGGCAATCCGGAGGCAGACAAAAGGAAAACAATTTTATTTTAGTGAATTATGGCTTACAAGATTTCAGAAACTGATTGCGTAGCTTGCGGAACTTGCGCAGGCGAGTGCCCTCAGGGCGCTATCCACGAGGGTGACGTTTACACCATCGATCCAAACGCCTGCATCGACTGCGGCACTTGCGCTGACGCCTGCCCGATGGGCGCCATCCACCCGGCAGAGTAATCGGACATAGCAAGATCCCAGAGAGGACGACTGCAACTCACAGTCGTCCTCTTTTTTGTGCGTACTACTAGGTAATATTTTTTACCCGCTCCCTGTCAGTATTTTACAAAACACCATTTTACAGAACACCATTTTGCAAAACACCTTCAGCCACATAGCCTACCTATGCCCGCAGAGACCGTGTCGGGCTGAAAAACTTGAAGCCAAAGTCACAAGTTTTTCACGTCAAAGTGCCTTCCAGATGCTTCTGGCCAGCTTTGGACTGAAAGCGTTTCGTAAAAAACTTAACCTTCCACATGCCGCAGAAAGCCACCTTGAAGCATCCTTCTGGTAGGGGAGTGGACTGTTGATGTCAGGGGGAGGGTGTCGCCAGTCTCACGAAGGTGTCGCCGGCTATCCTTGTTTGATGGACTACTATGTCAGATTGCACGTAAGATAAGGAACCGCCGTATGCGGAACCGCACGTACGGTGGTGTGAGAGGTCGGAAAACGAAAGTAGGAAGAAAACCACTTCGTTTTCCTCCTGCTCGATTTGTGTGTCGGGCATTGCTAAAGCATGTGATCCGCATGGCGGGCTTATCAGGTGACTAATAATTGAAATAAGTGCAGAGTCCGTAGTAGGAGATATAGTTGGAATATCGTTCCTCATAGAAAACCTTCCAACCGCTGTTGATTCTATAAGTCGCGGCTCTGTCCAGTCCTTTTGTGTTGTACACGGTAGAGGCTCGGAAGTCACCGTTGTCGCGGCTGCGGTAAATATGAAGCTTTGCCGCGGTTTGCTCCGGCTCGTAGATGCCTGATACAGTCTTAACATACTCATATTCCCGTGTCATCCCATTTTTTTGAGCGGAATTCACGGATGAGCTGTAGTTCGGATGGTTGTTTTGTCCCGAACCGCCTATGGCAGCCACACATTGCTCATTCTGGATGCCGCTGCCTGTGTCCAACAGCCCGGAATCCATAATTTCATTGGCGGCAATCATGGTCGCTGCTATGCCTTTAGCCAGGCCGTTGACGATTGCGGCTCCGACATTTGATTTCTTGGAGAATGTCCCGGAATCATACAATGAGCACATCTCCGCTGCCGGGAGATAGCCTTTGTCCGCAAGCTCTTCAAAGGCAGGAAATGCTTTTGACTCCCCGCGGCTTTCAAAAATCGAGAGATTGTTCACGCCTTGGTACATCTGTTTCATGTCGTAAACAAATTCCCCCGGCAGGTATCCGGCGGACATCGCCTGACGGTAAAGTTCTGTTGCAGATTTGTCATCACCAGTCTCCTCATACACACCGGCCAACGCATACATTGATGGAGTATGACCGAGAGTGCAGTTCTTGTCCAGCAGTTCTTTAGCCTTGTCATAATCATGCTTGAAAATTGAACGTAAGGCTTCATAATAACCTGTCTGAATATCTGCTGATACATCGTTTGTCCTGTTGTAGGATACTGCATATATCCTTTCATAGTTTCTTTCCTTGCATCGTATGATATTCAGTTCAGGGTCATCATAATTCAATGCATAGTAGTAACAAGCTTTGTCCACATCAACCGGAGTTCCAATACCTACAAGATAGCAGGTCGCTATTATGCCATTGAATATAGGGCTGATATTCTGGGCCTGGCGGTACAGGTCGAAAGCTTTTGCGTCATTATTTTCCACACCATCACCGTACAAGTAGGCATTAGCAAGGTCAATGATGAATGTGAGACGGTCAGGAACTGTAAGCTGTGACTCAGATGGATCGCTTAATGCGTCTTCGAGTATTTTTGCACCGCGCGCCTTGATGTGATCAGGGTTGTACCCAGCCATCAGGCAGCGGCCGTAGTATGCGGAACAATACAGTTTCCATGACGGTTCGCGAGTGCAGGCCTCTGCATAAGATTCCGTAATCCGACTCAATCTTTTCGGCTTGTACTTGGAAGATATAATGGCATTATGGTACTTGAACATAAAATTATGAACCGCCGCAGGGTACTCGTCGTCAGTGATAATGTCATCTACACCATATACGACAGGCTTGTCAAAAACCTGAGCGTCCGCGCGAATTGGCGTGATTGTCAAAGCGGTTATGACCAGCAGGACAGAACTTGTGGCGGCGAACAGTGCCTTACAGTATTTATTGGTTTCCATCAATCGTGTTTTTGTCAAGATAGTCATTTTTCTTAGATCTGCAAAACTGGTGTCGTGAGTGAGTCCTCATGCCGGAAATTGGTCGCAGAGAATCCGGCGGAGGACGGAGGCGAGAGGATTGGGGGCTTCCGGGCCTCAAGATGCACGTCAAGAGTGAGGCTCGGAAGAGTGACGGGAATAATGGTGAGATCCAGCGGTACGGCAGGAAGCGGAGGCAGGCCGATGATGTCAGGGGAGTTCATCACCAGCTTCAAGATGGTCTCGGCTGAATTCGACACGACAGCCATGCGGGCCTTCAGGTACAATGGCAGGATCTCTGAATATATCTACGGAACCGCAAGCCTGGCGCTCTGCGGAAGATCTAACATCTTATGTAGGCTCGGAAGTTGAGAACTATGGAGAGGTTGTTGTGACTGACGATAAGAACATATGCGCTGCCGGATATGCGAGCTACTGTCTTACTCCAGACGGCAAATTGACATTATGTCCGTCTTTCCCCTCTGTTATAGGTGATCTTAAGATGTCCAGTTTTATTGATGTGTTGAATAGTCCGCACCTTGCTTTTTGGAAAAAAGCGAAGCACATCAATCACGCTTCAACTCTCCCGTGGATTTTTTCAGTTCGAGAGTTCGTGTTTTGTCTTTCTTGATGAGTTCTTGTATTTCGGCATTAGTCATAATCGTCGTCACCTTTGTCTTTGCATATTTATGAAAAGTTATTGAAGATTTGGGACTTGGAACAAATCTATTTCTTTAGGGGTCTTTTCCACCTCATATCCGTAGTTGGTAAAGTGGGACGGAAGTTTGAATATACCCATGCAGATTTTTGGCGGCATCTCATCTGGATTCCGGATAAAATGACTACCTTGCAAAAAATACTGCGGTTTCAATGACTGATAAGGAACGTGACGAACTCAAAGAGGTGATCAGGAAAGATTACCCGGGAATCTCGGAGGCGGAAATCTCATTTATGGTTTCGTTCTTCGAAATGATGCAGGCTAAGACAGCGGCATATTCAACTGTGGGTGCCAGTGCGACGGCCACTTCAAACACTAAGAATAGCCAAGGGACTGGAAATGCCGGAGGAGCCAAAGGCAAGAAAAAATCAAAGGCCGACCGGCTGGTGGACTCAAGCAAACCATCGAAGACTTACATCTTATACGCTTCCATCGAACAATGTCCTGTCAAGGTGTTCAGACGGATAAAAGTGCCGTCAAACCTTTGGCTTGGGAATCTTGGAAAGATACTCATCACTGCGTTCGGTTGGGCCGGTTATCATCTCTCACAATTCACCAAAGGCGATGTGTACTATACGTCCAGAGACAACATTGATGAAAGAGATAGTTTCAATTTTGGTTGTAGTAACAGGCATATTGACGAGATGACCGTCACCGTCGCGGATGTTCTGCCGCAAAAAGGCAGCACAATCTCTTTTGAATATGATTTCGGAGATGGCTGGATCCACAATGTCAGGGTTTCATCGGTCAGTGACGAGCCTCTCCGGGGCGAGGATATATGTGTGACATCAGGCAAAGGAGCCTGCCCACCGGAAGATGTCGGGGGTGTGTGGGGCTATGCGCAAATGCTTGACATCCTGTCCGGGAAGGTTGATGACCCGGAGGAGAAGGCCTCATACGAGGAATGGCTCGGACTTCAGGAAGGAGAGACCTATGATCCTGAGGAATTTGATTTGGAGATCGCAAATGAGGATGTCGAAGACCTTGTCGCCTTGATCCTCAAAGGCAAGGAAGACTCTCGATAGAATCAATGGATCAGGAACGTATTAGGTTGGTTTTTAAGCCGGATACTGGTCACAAAGAATGCGGTGGAGTGCTGTTGCGATGTGATTGGATGGTTCGAGGGCTTCTAAATGAACGTCAAGGGTGAGGTCAGGAAGAGAGACGGGAAGCGTGATGAGGTCCTGGCGTGTGGCAGGATGGGGGAGCAGGCCGATGATGTCTGGGGAATCTGCGACCAACTTCACGATGGCTTCGGCAGAATCCGACACGACTGCCACGCGCGCCTTCAAATCAAGCGGCAAAATCTCTGAATATATCTTCGGAACCGCAAGCCTGGCGCTCTGCGGAAGGTCTTTCAGGTCTGTCGTTTTTGAATATGCCGGATTGGAGCTTACCGCCGATGCCGTCATGCTGAACAAGAACGTGCCGATGTCTTCGAACGATGGCTCTGTCACGTGCCTTTGGGCGTAAATCCTTATGTCTGAATCATTTCCGGAAGATTCGCTGCGGATGGAGAAAGTCAGGGACGGATTGAAGGCCAGAAGTTTTGAAAGCGCCTGGGGGAGAATATGGCTGGCGATGAAGCCGTCGGCGGAGAGTCTGACCGGCTTGTTGGCGGAGAGTTTGCCCTCCGGCCCGAACAGTTGTCCTGCGGCGGAGTACCAGAAGAGGATCTTTTCCGCATATTCCTTGAAAATGATTCCGGCCGCTGTCAGGGTCACCGAGCCGCGGCCTCTGGTGAAAAGCTCCGCTCCCATGTTCCTTTCAAGTTCGGCTATGTTTTGGCTCACGGCTGGTTGGGTAACGCCAAGCGCCTTCGCCGCGATGGTGAAGCTGCCGTTTTCGGCCACGGCCATAAAGACCTTCAACTTGAAATCCTCTAACATAGTTATTTTGCTTTTCACCTTGCAAATATAACGTTTTTTGCCCCAATTTTTACCGATGCCGATATATTCAATAATTAATTATCGAAAATCGAATATTATATTTGGAATAACGAATATTTTGATGTAAGTTTGCTGTGTTGAAAATTGAATGATATGTCTATAATAGTCAATGTTGACGTGATGCTGGCGAAGAGAAAGATGTCTTCCGCAGCGCTTGCCGAGAAGGTCGGGATCACTCCGGCGAACCTTTCCATCCTGAAGACGGGGAAGGCCAAGGCCGTCAGATTTTCCACGTTGGAGGCGATCTGCCGGGCTCTGGACTGCCAGCCGGGGGATGTCCTTGAATATTCAGAAAAACAACAATAATCTAATAAGGATTCAGTTATGAAAAGATTTTTGATTCTGGTCTCCGCTTTCCTTCTGGGCGCTTCGGCGTTCGTGGCAAGCGCTCAGATGCAGCAGCTTCCGAATGACCCTGCGGTCAAGGTCGGCAAGCTGGAGAACGGTCTGACCTATTACATCAGACACAATGACAAGCCGGCCGGCAGGGCTGAGTTCTATCTCGCCACCAATGTCGGAGCCATTCAGGAGACACCTGACCAGGACGGTCTCGCGCACTTCCTTGAGCACATGTGCTTCAATGGTACCAAGAACTTCCCGGAGAAGGGCATCCTTAACTGGCTTCAGAGCATCGGGGCTTCGTTCGGAGGCAATGTCAACGCCGCCACAGGTATCGATCAGACCACCTATATGCTCAATAATATTCCTTTGGTAAGGGAATCGGTGGTGGACACCTGCCTTCTGATCCTGCACGACTATTCGCATTTCGTGACGAACGATCCTGCCGAGATCGACAAGGAGCGTCCGGTGATCATCGAGGAGAGACGTTCCCGCAGGAACGCCGGCTGGAGGACCTTCGAGAAGTCTCTTCCTTACCTCTATGGCGACACAAAGTACGCCACCTGTACCCTGATCGGAAGCAAGGAGAACCTTGAGACATTCAAGCCTGAGAGCCTTGTGAACTTCTACAAGACGTGGTATCGTCCTGATATGCAGGCAGTCATCGTTGTGGGTGATGTTGACGTGGATGCAGTCGAGGGAAAGATCAAGTCGATATTCGCTGACATTCCGGCCGCCGTCAACCCTAAGGCTAAGGAGAAGATTCAGTTCAAGGAGTTCACCGAGCCGCGTGTGGCTGTCATCACTGATCCTGAGACCACTTCATCGTCCGTTGAGATGGTTTGGGAAAGCGAGGCTCGCGACGAGGCTCTAAATTCCACTTCGGCCGGCCTTATGATGGATCTGATTGAGAGCGTTGTTCAGTCCGTAATGAGCGAGCGTTTTGATGACATCACCTCCAAGGCTGACGCGCCATACCTCTACGGTAGTTTCGGTTTCGGGAAACTTTGCGAGGTCATCGAAGGCACTGATGCCAATGTCGCCTTGAAGGAAGACAACATTCTTGGCGGATTCAAGGCTTTCGTGACCGAGCTTGAAAGAATGAAGAGATACGGCTTGACTGAAGCCGAGGTAGGCAGGGCTAAGGACAAGATCATCGCTGTTTATGAGAAGGCGGCCAACAGCGCCGAGACCAGAAAGAACAGCGAGTTCGTCAACCCTCTGATCAACAACTTCTTTGGTAACTATGCGTATATGGAGCCGGCCACCAAGCTTGAGTTGGTGAAGGCCATATTGGCTCAACTTAACGCACAGGTGATGAACCAGGTCCTTGCACAGGCTTTCACCGGAGAGAACAGTCTCGTAGTCATCTACAGCGGTCCTGAGAAGGAAGGCATCGCCACACCTACCGCAGAGCAGTTGCTTCAGGTGGTCGAGGATGTGAAGAAATCCGAGATCGAGGCACCGGCTGAGGAAAAGGCCAGTGAGCCGCTTATGGATCCTTCCTCATTGGTGGGCGCAATGGTGAAGAAAACCAAAACGACACTCTATGGCGCGACAGAATGGACTCTTTCCAATGGCGTGAAGGTCGTTGTGCTGCCTACAGACTACAAGAAGGATCAGATCCTGTTCTCGCTCTACAAGAACGGTGGCGAAAGTCTTATCGCTACCGAGGATCTTCCTTCATTCGACGGCAGCATCTACAGTGTGTTCCAGAACGCTCAAGGTTTGTCAAAATTCAAGGGAACAGAACTTTCCAAGATGCTTTCCGGAAAGATGGTGAGTGTCAGTCCTTTCATAGATGATCTTTATAACGGAATCTCCGGAAACTCTTCCGTGAAGGATCTTGAGACAGCGTTCCAGCTTCTCTACCTTGAGTTTATGGAGCCTCGCTTCGATCAGGAGGAATTTGACAACGCCATCGCCCAGATCAAGGCCGTTCTTCCTAATCTCGTGAACACACCTAACTTCGCTTTCCAGAAGAGATTCAACAAGGTTCTCTACAACGACAACCCAAGAAATGAGGTGCTTTCTATGGAGAAACTTGAGAAGGTCAACCTCCAGACCATCGAGAAGAACTATCGCAGGCTCTTCGCTGACGCCGCCGGTGCGGTGATGGTTATTGTCGGTGATGTCAATCTTGACACCCTCAAACCTTTGGTAGAGAAATATATCGGATCTCTTCCAAAGGGCAAGAAAGCCGCCAAGTGGGCTGATGTGCAGCCGCAGCTTGTCAAGGGCAAGGTCGTGGATGTCTTCGACCAGAAGATGGAGACTCCGCTGACAACCGTCCTTCAGGTCTATAGCGACTACCGTCCGTTCACCGTCAAGGAGCAGACTCTTGCCAGCGCTGTCAGCTACATCCTCGACCAGATCTACACCGACACTCTCCGTGAGGACGAAGGCGGTACTTATGGTGCGTCCACCGTGGCTAATGCCCGCAAGGATCCTAACGGGAGGTATCTTCTTCAGGTTTACTTCAACTGCAAGCCAGCCCTTGCCGAGAAGCTCAGGGCTCTGGCTCAGGACGGTTTCAGGAAACTCGCCGAGGAAGGCCCGACCGATGAGCAATTTACAAGGACAGTCGAGCATTTCAAGAAGAATGTTCCGGAAAGCCGG
>UMGH01058931.1_pt1 | contig 34297 bp, 30 predicted proteins | sample 1965231 | NCBI WGS metagenome assembly UMGH01 (sample SAMEA4836068, study PRJEB28245) | human gut metagenome | biome: gut microbiome; material: fecal sample | place: Denmark | collected 2008 | reverse complement strand
GTTCAGACACGACAAATGCGGCGATGTCAATGAAGTAGTTTCTGACGGCTACGTGGCATTCCGCCTGGACAAACTGCCTGATACTGAGGGCAAGACAGTGAAACTCAGAGTGAGATTTACCGCTTCTTCAGGCGAAACCAAAATCGCGACATTCGACTACAAGACGAGGAAATAAAGCATTGTCGAGTAGCATTGTCCCGCAAAAGTAATTGATGGCAAAGGAATTGCAGCGGTGGCAGTCATGAAGTTCAATTTAGGTACAAGCAGCGAAAAGAGACTTGTCAATGATATCCGGAAAAGGGACAATGCGGCTATAAAAAAGCTGTATGACACTTGGTCCGGATACCTTTTCGCGTTGTGCCGGAGGTATATTTCGGACAAGGACATTGCCGAGGATATCCTCCAGGAGAGTTTCATGAAGATAATTTCTTCCGTAGGCAGTTTCGAGTGGAAAGGGGAGGGCTCCCTGAAGGCGTGGATGAGCCGGATTACGGTCAATGAGGCTCTGCAATATCTGCGCAAGCAGAAGAAATGCAGTTTCGTGGAATACACCGACAATCTTCCTGATACGGATGACGCTCCGGACCCGGATGTCAGCCGGATTCCGCAACAGGTCATAATGGACAAGATCCGTGGGCTTTCGGACGGTTACAGGACCATATTCAACCTTTATGTGTTTGAGGGGAAATCTCATAAGGAAATAGCTGATATGCTGGGCATTACGGAGAGCACTTCGGCGTCCCAGTATCATCGGGCAAGGAAAATTCTCGCAAAGGAACTCACCGAATACATGAAGCGTGAATCATAAGAATTATAAGATGGTATGAAACAGGATTGGACAGATACATTGAAACAGAAGATGGCGGGCTACGAAGAGCGGCCGTCGGATGAATTGTGGGCTGCGCTGAGCGAAAGGGCCGGACTGCAGGAGAGCCGCAGGAAGGTCATCCCTGTCTGGTTCTGGGGGCTCTCCGCCGCCGCTGCGCTGATGGCGGGAATCTTCGTCGTTACTAAGGTCAATGACAAGAGTGTCAATGCTTTAGGCCGTATTACCGCGGATGTGGCAGTGTCCGAAACTGTAGTGGCAGATGTGGCGGTCGGAAGAAAGCAAGAGGCTGCGGAAGTCGGGATAAAGCAGATGGTGAAGGCCAGAAAAGCCAAGTCGGCACTGATAGCGGAAGCCGTTCCGGTCGAGAGCAGCATAAGCGCTGTAACTGAGGATGTTACATCAGTGGATACCGAGGAATATGCGGCAGAGGTCCCGTCGGAGAACCATGATGCAAGAAAAGCCGCGACGGTAGAAAGCGACACGGTGGAGCAGTCTGAGCCGGCGATGTCCTGGGAAGAATACCTGAAGGAAACTCCATCAGAAAAAGCCAGGGCGAAGCGCTCAGGCGGATTCTCAGCAGGAATAGTGGCTGGCGGTGCAGTCGGAGGAAATACATCCGGAAGCAAACCTACAGCCATGGTCATGGGGGCAAACCCGTTGGCCGCAGGCGTAACCAAAACCGACTGGATAGACAAGGACTCCAAGGCCTCGGCCATCGTTTACAATCAGCCGGAAGTCCAGGAGGAATACTCTCATAAAATCCCTGTAAAAGTCGGATTGACAGCGAGATACAACATTACCGGCAGACTCGGGGTAGAAACGGGATTGACTTATTCCGTCCTCTCCTCCTCAGTCAAGACAGGCAATAGCGAAACTGGAAAAAACTGGAGCACAGGCAGTCAGACCCTCCATTACCTCGGCATTCCGCTTAACATTTCCTTCAACATCCTGAATTCCCGTTATGTCAATATCTATGTCACCGGCGGCGGCATGATGGAAAAATCCATTTCCGGCAGCATCAAGACAGACGAATACGTGGACGGGAAATTCGAAAGGACATTGACGACAAAAATATCGCCCAAAGGGCTGCAGTGGTCGGTCAATGCCGCAGCAGGCATTCAGGCGAATATTCTTCCGCAACTCGGCTTCTTCGTGGAGCCCGGCGTAAGCCATCATTTCAAGAACAGTTCCCGAGTCCGCTCCATCTACACGGACAAACCCACCGATTTCTCGCTGGGCTTCGGACTGCGCTATTCATTCGGAAAATAAAATATGGGGCTTTATCGTTCACCGACAAAGCCCCATATTTGTCTGTTATCCAGTTTAGAAGGAGAATGACACGCCTACGCCAGCCACGATGCTGGTGCGGTAGAAATCATCCTGTCCTGTGATTGCAAGATTCTCCGGAGTCAGTTTCCCGGTGATTTCCGGTGAAAGCGGCAACTGTGAAACAACAGGAGCGAGCTTTCTGTAGATCAACTCACCGTTTGCACCGTAATCCTTCTGCTCCTTGGTGAAGTGCAGGAAGAATGTCTTATACACACCGAGGTCGATATTGATCCGGCTGTTTACATGGAACTGCGCTCCAATACCGCCGGAAATCGAACTCGTCGAGTAGCTCATGTCCGAGATGAAACGTGCGTCATTGCCGAAGCCGAAGGTGTTGCTGTTGGCACCGATACTGAGAGTCAGCAGCTTGCATACGTCATACTCCATACCGCCAAGAATCTCGAATGAGTTGTGCTTCAGATAGTTCTGCTTGTCATTGAGACCTGTTTCATTGTTGTACTGCTTGGACTGCTTGTCGAAATAGTAGTTGAAACCGAGAGCTACTCTGAAATTCGGTTTTACGGAATACTGTGCACCGAGGTTAAGGTTGCCAGGAATGTCTGCAGCAATCTGCTTGCCGTCATCGAACTGCGAAATTCCTGTGCTGTTCTCTTTAGTGGTATTGTCAAGACGTACTTTGGTGTTGAACTCGTAACGTGCTGAGAAATTGAACTTTCCTGTCTTGTAATCCACGGAAATGATAGGTGTCCAGGCGATGTCTTTCTGATGCGCGTCCAGAGCCTTGTCACTTACGAGTTGTGATGCCATAGGAGCGATCTGGTCAGCCGGCACCTTGCCTCCTGTCAATGAAGAGATGGCACTTGCCAGAACTGCAGCTGCAGGCATCATCTGTCCGCCGGCAGGCTGAAGACGGATGTTCTTGAGGCTGCCCACATAGTAGTTGGAAAGGTAATTCATTCTGACACCGGCAGATACGCTCCAGTTTTTGTTGATTCTGTAACCGAAGTTGAGCTGTCCGGCGAAGTTGTACTGCTCTCCGGTAAGATTGATGTCAGCGTCGTATGCCGTTACGGCAGTGGCGCCTGCCAGGGTGTTGATCAATGCAGGTATCATTGCCACAGGCGCTTCAAAAGAGCCGAGTCCCTGGTCATATTTTGCCTTTCCGCCTCCGGAAATCACTCCGAAATGGAATGAACCGAACCAGTTGTTGTGCTTATAGGCGAGGTCCAGATGCGGCAGCGCAGGCACAAATGACTTTCCGGTATATTTCTTATAGCCTCTTCCTTCATTGTCAATGCCGTATTTAAGCGGCTCGTAAGTGGATGTGGTATATCTTCTCTGAAGAGCGGTCTGCACATCCAGTGCAATGTGCCAGCCGTTTTCCATGAAACCGATACCGGCAGGGTTGAAATAAGCGCCCTGTACGCCTATGACTGCATTCTGGGCAGGATTCCTCAGATATGCTACATTCTGGTTCGAATTTGTGACGTAGCCTCCGGCATAAGCGGAAACGGCAGCGATGCCAAGTGCTACGGTCAGGATTAGTTTCTTGTACATTTTGTCGAATTTTTTGGTAAAAACGGCGACAAATTTAAATCAATGCACCAAAAATATAAAGAAATTCGACCAAAAGGCAAAAGATAACGTTTTGGTAACTCCCGCGTTTTCCTTATCGGCAAAAATATTATTGCTATCTTCGCAATTTAGTAACATAATAAGTTCCTCAGATTAAGAGAAGATTTTCGAGAACTGCTCAAAACTGATAATATTGATATATAATATGAAACTGAAACCGACATTGGCCTTTATGGCTCTTGCCTTGGCGAGTCTCTCATGCTGCAAGAACAGCATTGATTATGTGGAATCCCCTGTGGATTATGTGAGTACGCTGGTGGGAACGGAATCCACCTATGAACTTTCTGCCGGAAACACCTATCCTGCAGTGGCAATGCCGTGGGGAATGAACTTCTGGACGCCTCAGACCGGGAAAAACGGTGATGGCTGGACCTATAAATATACTGCCACGAAGATGCGCGGCCTGAAGCAGACCCATCAGCCGAGTCCTTGGATCAATGATTATGGCGCATTCTCGATAATGCCTGTTACTACCGGGCCGGTTTTCGACGAGAATGAACGTGAAAGCTGGTTCTCCCACAAGTCGGAGGTGGCGACTCCTTATTATTATAAGGTGTATCTCGCTGAGCATGATGTGGTTGCCGAGATTTCGCCTTCAGAGCGTGCAGCAGCGGTCCGCCTCACATATCCGGAAAAGGAAATGTCCTATCTGGTGGTGGACGGCTACGCAGGCGGCTCATTCGTGAAGGTCATGCCGGAGGAGAACAAGATAGTGGGATATGTCACCAATAACCACGGAGGAGTGCCAGACAATTTCAGAAACTGGTTCGTAATCGTTTCCGATACGCCTTTTGAGATGACGCAAGTCATTGACGGAAATAAAGTTACTGGAAAGAATGAAGTCGAGGCGGATCATGCATTGGCATTGGTAGGCTTCAAGACGGGCAGGGGACAGCAGGTGAATCTCCGCGTGGCATCGTCGTTCATCAGCATTGACCAGGCTCAGATCAATCTGCGCGAAATCGACGGCCGCTCCTTCGACGAGGTGAAGACCGCGTGCCGCGACAGCTGGAACTCCGCACTCGGCCGCATCTCGGTCAGCGACAGCAACATTGACCATCTCCGCACATTCTATTCATGCCTGTACCGGTCTCTGCTGTTCCCGCGCGACCTTTCTGAGGTCAATGCAGATGGTACAAGGGTGCATTACAGCCCGTACAACGGCGAGGTGCTGCCTGGTTATATGACGACGGATACCGGTTTCTGGGATACTTTCAGAAGCCTTTTCCCGCTGATGAATCTCGTCTATCCGGAGCAGAGCGTGAAGGTGCAGGAGGGTCTTGTCAATGCTTATCTGGAGAGCGGATTCCTGCCTGAGTGGGCGAGCCCTGGACACCGCGGCTGTATGGTGGGCAACAATTCGGCTTCTGTGGTGGCTGATGCCTACATCGATGGTATCCGTGGATATGATGTGGAGAAACTGTGGGAAGCCGTGACTTCAGGCGCTCACAAAGTGCATCCTGAGGTGAGTTCTACGGGACGCCTGGGCTGGGAATACTACGACCGTCTCGGCTATGTTCCTTGCAATGTCGGAATCAATGAAAATGCTGCCCGGACTCTGGAGTATGCCTACAACGACTGGTGTATCTGGCAGTTGGGCAAGCAGTTGGGCAAGTCTGAGGAAGAACTTGAGCCGTATCGCAAGGCGGCATTGAACTATAAGAATCTGTTCAATCCGAAGTACAACCTGATGGTGGGCCGTAATGAGGACGGCACGTTTTCGGAGCCGTTCAGCCCGCTCAAATGGGGTGGAGATTTCACGGAAGGCAACAGTCTGCACTATACGTGGTCCGTATTTCACGATGTGCAGGGGCTAATCGACCTGATGGGCGGCGATGAGGATTTCGGACATATGATGGATTCGGTTTTCAATATCCCGCCTATCTTCGATGACAGTTATTACGGCTTCCCGATTCATGAAATCAGGGAAATGCAGGTGATGAATATGGGCAATTATGCGCACGGCAACCAGCCTATCCAGCATTTCATATATCTGTATGACTGGTGCGGTCAGGCATGGAAGGCCCAGGCCCGTGTGCGTGAGGTGATGGAGAAATTCTACACCGCAGCGCCTGACGGGTATTGCGGCGATGAGGACAATGGCCAGACTTCTGCCTGGTATGTGTTCTCGGCGATGGGATTCTATCCTGTCTGCCCGGCGTCCGGCCAATTCGCTGTCGGCACTCCTCTGTTCAAGAGCGTGAAGGTTACTCGCCCTGACGGTAAAGTGCTCATTGTCAATGCTCCGGACAATTCTTCCGAGAATTTCTATGTCAGGTCAATGAAGGTGAACGGCAAGAGCGCGGACCGTACGTTCCTGACTTTCGACGAACTTTCAGCTGGAGCGGTTATAGACTTTTCAATGTCGTCCGAGCCTGACAAGTCACGTTGCACTTCATCGGTGTCACGTCCGTATTCGTTTAGTAGGCAATAGTGAGTCTGCTTGAGCCGGTGTTAAAAATAGTAAGATAATTACATAGGAGAAACAGGACAATGAGGCTTGTAATTCAGAGAGTCAGGGAAGCGTCAGTCACCATTGACGGAGAAGTGGTCAGCTCTATCGGAGCGGGACTGTTCATCCTTGTCGGGGTGGAAACCGGTGATACTGAGGCTGATATGGAGTGGCTTGTGTCGAAGACTGCGGCAATGCGGATTTTCGATGACGAGAACGGTGTTATGAACAGAAGCGTGGTGGATGTGGATGGTGAACTTCTGGCGGTTTCGCAGTTTACGCTGACTGCCTCCACGAAAAAGGGCAACCGTCCCTCCTATATCCGGGCAGCTGCCCACGAACTTGCGGTTCCGCTCTACGAAAAGTACTGCAAACGCCTTTCCGAGGTCGCCGGAAGACCTGTCCTGAAGGGTGTGTTCGGTGCCGACATGAAGTGTGCCCTCGTCAATGACGGCCCTGTCACCATCATCATCGACTCCAAAATCCGTGAGTGACTTCACGCCAATGTGCATTCATTACTTAAACCTCTAATAAATAATCAATTATGGGAAACGGAAAATTATTGCAAGTCCTGACCTTGTTATTGTGCCTCAGTTTTGGATATTTCACGTTCAAGAACTACGATGATATCAAGGAACTCCAGGATGAGAACGCATTTCTGCGTGGCTCCATCGACTTTCTTCTCTGCCAGCCGGCCACGGCCAGCATAAAGGAGGACATTGGCAAGCCGGAAAAGAAGTCTGAGAGGAAAGTTACCGCTGACAAATCCGAGAAAAAGTCGATTGCAAAGCCGGCTGCCTCGAAGTCGTCTGCCTCGAAACTGGCTGAAAAGCCTGTTGCAGCTAAACAGGAAACGAAGTCTGCTGCTGCCCAACCGGATGAGAAACCGGCACCGACCGGAGTCGTATCGTTTATAAATGAACTCGTCGGTGACGCGCAGGAAGAATATCGTGCAGCGAAGAAGGCCAATGAAAATGCACCTAAAAAGGCGGTTGCTCCAAGACTAAAGGTGAAGTCTTCCTATCGTATGGAGGACAGATACAGTTACGGGGTAGATGATCCCCAAGAACTTGGAAGCGCTGAGGGAATTGTCAAACTTGACATCACAATAGACATTTACGGCCAAGTAAAGTCTGCAAAACTGAACTCTGCCTCCACAATCACAGATGAAGAGGTTATCGAAGCCTGCAAAAAAGCAGCGCTGAAGACAATGTTCAATCTCAACTCTGATGCCCCTAAGCTTCAGCAGGGAACCATCACTTACACATTCTACCGGTAGTTCACCATGCAATTAGCTTGACTAGAACAAGTCATTCTTCATTGATTCAGGGTGCTTCGCAAGCGGAGTTCCTCAGGGAAGGCATCTTCAGATGCCGGGCCGGAGTTGGCGGGCAGGGAAAGCTGTGTGGCGATGGAAAGCCCGCAGGCCCTGATGTGCCCCCTTGAAAAGGGGGTTAGGGGGATTGAGATAAGCGGGCTCTTGCCGCTGTCCGGCTTACACAATCATAGTGAAGTTCGCCCTGTACACATCATGAAAACAAGGTAAGTTACAGAGCGCTTGTGCATGTGGAGGTCACAAAATTCGCGGGGGCAAATCCAGCCTTTTCGTACACGTCGTTTGATTCATGTGTGCAGATTCGGCTTTTCTGCCCCCGTCGTCATTCGGATTGTTCTTCACGGGTGCAGATCGTGGGTTTTTGCCCCCGTCGTTGAATTCACGTGTGCAAATCCAACCTTTTTGCCCCCGTCGTTCTTTATTCCGCCATTACTTTGTCCACATGCCGGCTCCGTCCCAGTAGTCTTTGAACTCTATGGTCTTGACGGTCTTCTTCGAGGTGAATACATGTTTTCTTACTGGGGTGTACCATTCGGCTTTCACATATACTGTTTTGCCGGTATATCTGTCCACGATAGGGAGGAATTCCCACATGCCGCCGATGCGCGGACCTGTAACCCACACTCTTTCACCCGGAGCGTACGTCTGGAATGTCGAATAGCCTTCGGACGGGCCTGTGTAAACGCTACCTTTAAAGTCGCGTCCGGCTCCTTCTCCCCATGCTCTCACCTGATACCAGCCGAGCTGATGTGCATGTGTGCATTTTTCCGCTACGTCGATAGCTTGTTCGATGGAGCAGATTTCCTTAGGGCAGATGGTTGTGGCCGTCTTGCCTTTAATCAGTCCCAGTGCCTCCATGAAACTCATGGCTTCTTCAGCAGCAGGGCTGATGTCTTTCTTGTCGGTATATTTGTCCAGTCCATTATCGAATTCAGTGTAGGCGTAGGCACCCTGGTTTTCGATGTAACGCAATGCCTTGTAGAGGATTGCAGCCACATCCTGGCGGGTGGCCTTGTCGCTGTCCGAAGCTGATGCCGAAGGGATTTCGTTGATTCCGAGTGCAGCGCATTTCGCCACGAACTTGTCGCCTGACTGTTTCTTGCCGAGCTTGATTTCGCGGTCGAGAAGTTCCTCCACCAGGCGTACCGCGAGGGATTTTATCTGGATCAATGTCGCCTGTACGGTGTAGTCTTTTCCGAGTATTTCATCATCCAAAAGATCATCGCACAAAGCGAAGTTTACGGAACTCTGGAAAGCAGCGCTCATCTTGGCGTCTGACTTGTATGGAAGGATGAACGTTCCCGGTTGCGTCGTAGTGGTAAGTCTTGCCTCAGTTTCGAAACCTTCTGCCTGCTCAGCCATGGCCTTCCTGAAGTCTTCATAGTTCATTTCAGTTCCGGTCGCTTTCCATGCAACTTTTGTAAAGTGCTTCTGTTCATATCCTTCTGACATGCCGCACCAGATGCAGCTGTACCACCATACGTGCTGTCCGGCGGAGTTTTTGCCTATATATGCCTGGTCATTGGCCAAAGGCTGTTCGAATATGTGCAGCGGGTAATCGAAGTCGCTATATTTTATCTCGAAGGTATGAGTAGGGTTATGCTCGCATTTTCCGCAGTATTTGCATGAGTAATAATACGTCGTGAAATTCTTACATGAATAATCCTTGTAAATGTTGTCAGGGGAAGCTACTTTTTCCGTGAATACATGATGCGTGCAGAAAGGTTTCGCGGCATCGGCTCCGGCTTTCTGAGCAGAGAACACGTCACCCTGATATGTCTTTATCGTGAACAATATAGGGTATGACCAGGTTCTCCAGGAAACCATTTTCATTACATTGTCGGCTTCCGATTCCGGAATGAAAATAGTTGCCCTTTTATTCTGGCACAGGTAGCTGTGATATGGGTGGTAAATACTTGTTGAAAAATCCCTGTCACCCTGATAGATATTACAGATGGTCCTGATGAACTTCTGGACGTCCACTTTCTGGCTCAGCCATACTTCGCGGATGTTGTAAGTTCCTTGTATGGAGTTGTTTACATCACCTGCTGCGCAATCTTGGATGAAATCATTGTCAGTATCTACTATTATTCTGGTCACGCGCATGGTCTTTTGTCCCTTGAATTCTCCTTCAATGTTGGCATAGAATCGCGGGGTATACGAATCGTTGATGACAATCAGCGGCCAAGGATTTATATCAGGGCTGAGAGCATTGGCCTCATCGATGGAGTAGGCCTTGCGGGATCTGCGGTAAGAGTCTTTGTTCAGTTCATAATCTGATTTCATGTTCAGCGCAGCTTCTCTGTCAGATCCGGCCCCGCCTTCTCCTACGAAAACCCTCGTCTCTATATCTATGAAATATGGGGCGCTTGGCTTCACTTTCGCCTCTTTTCCATTTACGGTAATCTTGATCCTGCTGCCGTCGATACCATAGTCATTATTCTTGAAATAATAATCTGTCTGGTATTTTCCGCTCGGATTTATCATCACCTTGAATACGGCTTTATACTCGAATCCGCTCTTGAACAGCATCTCGCCGCTGTCTTTCTCTACGAAATCGCCGATATAATCCGCTTCCATAAGCTGGATATCTCCGGTAGGGGCAAGGTCGCCATATTCGGTGGTCGCCGAAGTCGGCTGCACCTCCCGCGCGTCCCAAAGGTCCGTTCCCGGTTTCGGGACAGGAATGACCAGGTCAATGCTTTTGATTTTTGGTTTGTCCTGTGCTGATGTCGTCAGTGGCAGTAAGATGGCCGCCATTGACAACATTGTCACAATCACATATTTAGCTGTTTCTTTCATGGTCATGGGAAGTCGTTTTTATTCGGTATCTACAAATTCAAGACCTGCGGGATATACATACTGGTTGTTCTCCCATTTGACCTGCATGTAAGGACAGGTCATCATGTCCGGGTAAATTTCCATAAGGAAGTCATCCTTCAGTTTGGAATTCAATTTCAAGTTCTTGAGGCTCTTGCAATTGTCGAATGTGAATTCTCCGATTTCCGTTACGTGGGAAAGGTCGAGGGAAACCACACCGCTGTCGGAAAATACGTGACTGCCGACTTTAGTTACACTGGCAGGAATGTTTATGGTAGTGAGTTTTGTGCAGTTCTCGAATGTTCCGTCTTTGATTTCCGTAAGGTTCTCAGGCAGAGTCACGCTCGTGAGATTTGTACAGCCGCTGAACATCTCATAACTTGTAAGTCCCACATAACGAGGAAGTTTGATGCTCTGGAGGCTGGTGCAGTTCTGGAAACATCCATGCAGTTCATCTATCTTGTCGCTCTCGAAAACGACTTTCTTCAGATTCTTGCAACCATAAAAGGCTGAACCCTGAATGATTTTCACCGATGCCGGAATCACAATCTCGCTGATGTCGGTCTCCCTGAGTGCGGAGTTCGATATTTCTGTCAATGTTGACGGCAGTTTGATGGATTTTATATGTTTACCCCAGAAAATATCACCGCGCATTTCCGTGACAGGGATTCTCTTGCCTTTGTAATTGATATAGTCGGGCATGACGATGTCCTTGCCTGCGACAGCGGTGTTCACGGCCTCGGAAGCGAAGGCAAAACCCTTGCTTGCGTGGACTATGTAGATGATGCCGCCGATGTCAACGGTTGCTCCGGAAGCGTTCTCGCTTACGATGGTTCCGCTCTGGCTTGTTCCTGAAGTGGAGATGCTTTGTTTTACAGGTTTCGGATCCCATTTGGTCATGGTCACCTTGGTCGCGTTCTCATATCCGCCATCTTTCTGGAAATACTCCTTCGTCTCGTCATTGATGAGCCCTTTGACAGTGAAAAACGGTGATATTGAGCTCTTTATGAGAGTCTTATACTTATCGCCCTCGAGAATGGACGCGATCTTGTCGTGCAATCCGTTTATTACCCATTGAGGAGACTCGCTGCCGTACTCGCTTCTGGCTTCTGCCATCAATTCTACAAGTTTGTTCAACTCGTTGGCACGTGCGTAGAGTTCTCCTTCCACATTTTCATATCGCGCATGTGCCGGAGTAAGAGTCTTGAAATATCCGTTTTTGAAGCAGTCATCCAGCAGGAGGAACTCATCCACCAGACTCTTATTGTTCAAGTTGAAGATGTTCGGCTGTTTTTCGGACCAGTTCACCTGGGCGTCAGGGCTCTGGGGCGGCATACTTGGTTTTACCGTAAGTGTTCCGTATGCTGCCTCTACAGGATAGCCGAGCGGAGCGAAAAGTGCCGTGTGCTCATTTGGAAGTTTTACTGTAGGTGCCTCATCTTCCATTTCCGGGGGATTCCCCATCATCGCATCGTACTGCTTTTGAAGAGCCTTGTCCCTGTCGGAAGTCTTGCTTGCAGCAGGCTTTTGTGTGGTCGGCTTGCTGGTAGTTGTCTGGTTCTTGACAGACTGGGTCGTCTTTACGATTTGTTTGCCGATTTTGTCTCCGAGACTTTTGAGACCGTCTTTAAATGACTGGGCATCAGCACTTGGCATGCTCACGAGAAATGCCGTGCATAGGATAAGAATGTTTCTGGTTTTCATTTGTAATGATTATCGATCTTCTAAGTTTACCAACGTATCCCCAAATCTACGAAAAAAATCGGAACTGCTCTACTATAACGATGAAAATCTGATGCTTGCCAGTCTGGCATCGAACAGAAGACAAACGGCATTCAGGCTGCGGGCGGATTTACTTGCCAGATTGGATGCGGTCTTTGATGAACCAAATGACGAAACTTTGGCCGCTATGAAAGAAGCCGATAACCTCACCAAGGTTGATATGTCAAATTACGAATCGTTCTTAAAATCACTTGAATGAAAGAGATTCTGAAAACAGTATGGGCTCTTTTTTTATTCCACGAGCCATTATAATATAATGCAATATTTTGCCTATATTTGAGGCCGTATCAAGAAAGAATGCAATGGCTGATGTGCAGAAGAACGAGATAGTCCGTTTCCGAGATGGGGATCGAGTGGCCTTTGAGGCGCTTTACCAGAGGTATTGGCGTAAAGTGCTTTCTTTCACGCGACTGTACATCAAGGACTCTTATGAACAAGAAGAAGTCGTGCAGCAGGTGTTCATCAGACTATGGGAGAACCGGACAAAGGTCGATGCTGGCAAAGACTTTGACGGATTCCTTTTCATTGTCACACGCAATCTCATATTCAACCGTGCGCGGCATTCCTTTACTGCCGAATCGCTTGCTGACTTCATCGACGGAGCCGGCCCGGAGTTTTATCATGACATAGAGGGAGGTATTGATGCCGGATTTCTTCGTGAGGCCGTTGATCGACTTGTCTCGGAATTGCCGCCGAGGCAGAGAGAGGCCTTTGTTCTAAGCCGGCGTGACGGAATGTCCATAAGGGAGATTGCCGGAGTTATGGGAATAACAGAGAAGGGCGTGCAACGCAATATAAACCTCGCCCTAAAGTTTCTTAAGACTAACCTGCCTCTCTTCCTCATATTCATAAATCTTTAATTTTTTCTTGAAAACTGCTGTTCCGATGTGGTGCAGCACTTTCTTTTTGTGTATTTATGTCTGTTTTGTATCAACTTCTTGATAGACATAATATGGATTTCGACGAATACACAAGAAAGCAATGGAACTCCGCTACTATGGAAAACTCTGCTGACGAGGCTATCGGCAAGCGGATGTGGAAGAATATTGACAGGCGTCTATTCCGTTACCGGACAATATGGAAATGGCTTGCCGGTGCTATGGCGACGGCAGCCTGTCTCACTGCCTTTGGAATGTTCCTCTGGTCGGACAGAGATGCCGCGCAGAAAGAACTTGTCCCACAGCAGATTGTCTACTTGGCTGAGGCGAACGACTGTCTGGAGCTTCCTGACGGCTCACGTGTCTGGCTTGATGCCGGCAGTTCGGTCACCTATCCGGAGGATATGACGAATTCTCGCGTTGTCTCACTCTCCGGAAATGCTGTATTTGATGTGACTAAGAAGGAAAGTGGACAGAACTTCATCGTCAAGTTGTACGATTCTTACATCGAAGTGAAGGGCACCTCATTCTCCGTGAACTGGAGTGGGGACGACATCGTTTATGTTACGCTTTATTCTGGTGCCGTTGATTTCGTCGCGGAAACAACCGGGCAGAAAGTTTCTCTCACTCCGTCAAACCGTCTTGCCTTCAGTCCGGCGGCTTCTACAATCAGCATGGCACCGTTTTTCAATGGGATTTCATGGAAAGACGGAAACTATATCATAGAGAACGCATCGCTTGGAGACATTGTCGAATTTATCCGCTGGAACTGGTCAATTAATGTCACAACGGAACCATCAATCGGAAACGGGCAGCGGGTGAACGGCAAAATATTGCACTCAGAGACACCGGGAAGTGTGCTGGACAAACTCTGTTTCATGCTCGATCTTGATTATGACAAGAGCGGGGATAACTACCTGATTCATAAATAATCCAATATATTATTACTGATAACCTCAAAATTATGACAGTAAAATCAAACCACATCCGCGTCCTCAGGGCGCTGGCTGTTGCCATTCTATCGTTTGCCTCGTGCCTTGTGACAGCGGCACAGGTAAGTCTGCGAGGACAAATGACGGTGGAACAGGCAATCTTACAGATTCAGAAGAAGACTGACTATTCTTTCTTTTACAATTCTACTGACCTTGCAGGAATTGGAAGCCGGAATATTAATGTCTCCGGAGCGATAGAGACGGTTCTTGAACGTCTCTTTACTGGAACAGCAATCACATGGCGTGTCCAGGACAAGGAAATCGTGCTCAAGAAAAATTTCGGCGAGCAGAAGAAAGACGATGACAAACGCTCGGTGAAGGGAATTGTTATTGATGAAGTGGACAGGACGCCGCTCATCGGGGCAACGGTTCTTGTCAAGGGCTCCGAAAATGTCGCAATCACGGACATTGACGGAAAGTTCACTATTGACGGCTGTGACAACCGCACGGTCCTTGACGTTTCGTATGTCGGTTATCAGCCACGCGAATTCCGTGTCGGAAACCTCGGAGAGCTTGAGATTACTCTTACTTCAGCCAATGAACTTGAAGGAGTCGTAGTCGTTGGCGCCGGAACGCAGAAGAAGGTCTCCGTGACAGGTTCAATCGTCGCTATAAAGGGTGATGCTCTCAAGGCACCGTCCTCCTCCTTGACCAACAACCTCGCCGGGAAACTCTCAGGAGTCATAGCCGTCACCAATAGTGGTGAACCTGGTTCTTCCTCGCAGTTCTACATACGTGGCATAAGCACATTCGGAGGTCGCTCCACGCCGCTAATCCTTCTCGACGGCGTGGAAATCTCGGCCGGAGACCTCGACAACCTGCCGGCCGAGTCGATTGAGAACTTCTCCATTCTCAAGGATGCTTCGGCCACGGCGATTTACGGCGCGAGGGGAGCGAATGGAGTCATGATAATCACGACAAAGTCTGGAAAGGAAAACACAAAGGCGAAGGTTAACGCTTCCGTCGAGCAATCTTTCCTCCAACCTGTGGGAGTGGTAGAATATGCCGATGGACCGACTTACATGAAAACCTACAATGAGGCGCTCTTGAGCCGAAATCAGTCGGCTACGCCTCGTTACAGCGAGGCGCAGATTGCCAACACCGCAAGCGGAATAAACCCGTATGTCTATCCGAATGTCGACTGGTATGACCTGATGTTCAAGAAGTTCACGATGAGCCAGAGGGCGAATGTCAACATTTCGGGCGGCGGTTCAGCGCTGACATATTACATGAGCCTTCAGATGAACCATGACGGTGGACTACTCAACACGCCGAAGGCATATTCCTATGACAACAACTACAACCGATGGGCATACACATTCCAGAACAATATCGGCTACAAGATTACGCAATATACGAAGATTGACCTGAGGATGAACGCGCAGATTTCAAACATGAAGTCTCCGAACGTCAACTCCAGTGACATTTTCTACCAGATTTTCAAGAATACCCCAGTGTCTTTCCCCGCGACTTTCCCTGCCGAGGAGGGAGACAAGCATATCCGTTTCGGCTCAGCGATAATGTCTGCGGGACGCTACTACACGAACCCGTATGCGCATATGCTCAATACCTATAAGGAAAATAGGACCAACAAGCTGAACATTTCCCTTAACCTCGACCAGAAGTTCGACTTCATCACCGAGGGACTCTCGCTCACGGCTCTCGTGAACTTCAACAACTACTCGCAGAACTATTTCACCCAGAGCCTCACCCCGTACTTCTATGCTGTCGATATGGCTAGCGTCTCGGAGGAGTTTCCTGAACAGTATAGTACGACAAAGCTTCTGGAGGGAACGGAGTACATCTCGCAATCGGACGTGACTCGCTATAGTGATAATGTATTCTACCTTGATGCCAGGCTCAACTATGCGCGCTCGTTCGGAAAACACAATGTGACGGCCATGGCGATGTACATGATGCGTCAGTACATCAGCTCCGTGCTTCCGCAGCGCAATCAGGGATTTTCCGGCCGTGCGACCTACGACTATGACAATCGTTACCTCGCCGAGTTTAACTTCGGCTACAATGGTACGGAGCGTCTGGAGGCGGGTAAGCGCTATGAATTCTTTCCGGCGATGTCGCTCGGATGGGTGGCGAGCAACGAGAAATTCTGGACTCCTATAATCGATGTCGTGAACTATTTCAAGCTGAGGTCGTCATATGGACTTGTCGGAAGCGACGAGACGGGGCTCTACGCCGGCGCGCCTCATTATCTCTATCTCAGTAATGTCAACATGAATGGTGGAGGAAACTTCGAGTCGGGTGTCACCGGAGGCTTAAGTCAGCAGGGCCCTATGGTGAACTCGTATCCGGTTTCCAATGCCAGCTGGGAGAGGGCGACCGAGTTTGACATCGGCGTGGACCTTCAGCTTTTCAAGCAGTTCAACTTCACATTTGACTGGTTCAGTAGCAAGCGCGACCGTATTCTTATGAAGAGGGCATCTTTCCCGTCGGTGCTCGGCTATCAGAACGCGATTCCTTGGGCGAACGTCGGAAAGGTCGACAATATGGGCTTCGAGTTCAGCGCAAATTGGACCAAACAGATAAACAAGGACTGGTTTATAGACGCGAGGGTTAATTGGACATATTCGAAAAACAAGTATGTCTATGTGGACGAACCGGACTATCCTTACGTTTGGCAGACACAGACTGGAAAGCCGCTTGACGCGATGAGGGGATATATCGCTGACGGGCTCTTCGAAAGCCAGGCGGAGATTGACGCGAGCCCGGACCAGAGCATCTTCGGCAGCACCATCATGCCTGGTGACATCCGCTACCGGGACATCAATGGTGATAACAAGATTACTGCCGAGGATCAGGTCATGCTCTCGCCTTACGGAAATATGCCGAGAATCCAGTACGGCTTCGGAATCAGCGTGCAGTGGAAGGATCTCGACGTGAATGTATTCTTCAACGGTTCCGCGAAGAGAAACATAATGCTCACAGGGATGTATCCATTCTGCGCGAACGATTCCAATGACAACAACCTGATGAAGTGGATTGCGGACAGTCATTGGAGCGAGGGTGCTGACAACTCAAATGTCCTCTATCCTCGTCTCGGAACGCTTTCTACTCAAATTTCCAACAATAACCAGCCGAGCAGTTGGTGGATGAGGAATGGTAGTTTCCTCCGCTTCAAGACTCTGGAGATAGGCTACAGGCTAAAGTGGTTTAGACTTTATTTCAGTGCGGATAATCTTGCCGTGTGGTCGAAGTTCAAGTATTGGGATCCGGAGCTCAGCTTCAATTCCTACCCGCTCCAGCGGACATTTAACATCGGCCTGCAGTTCAATTTGTAAAATCATAGTCATGAAAATCAATATAAGAAGAATATTGTCCGCGTTTGCGGTAATTGCCGTGGCTTCCTGCCGTTACCTTGATGTCGTTCCTCCGGAGCAGCCGGATCTCGATGACATGATGGTCGATGAAGCGACCACGACAAAGATGCTCTATTCCTGCTACTCCTATGCGCAGAATAATGCGAGCATGCAGCTTTCGTCAAACCTCGATATGCGTGCCGATGAATACGTAACCCCTCAGGAATGGGAAAACTACGGTTCAAAGGTACAGTGGGGTGCCATAACTCCGTCTTCCATAAACGGGGACAACGGATATGTTTGGAAAATATGGTATGACGGAATCGGCTACTGCAACCTTTTCCTCAAACTGATTGACGAACACAATCCACAGCTCAATCCGAACATGCGCGAGCAGTTCATCTGTGAGGTCAAGTTCCTCAAGGCCTACTACCATCTGCGACTTCTTTCGCTCTTCGGGCCGATTCCGATTGTTGACAAGTTCATCGATTCGAATGCGCCTAAGTCAGAATATCCGGGACGTTCGCATTTTGACTACTGCGTGAAGTATATTTGTGATCTGTTTGACGAGGCTGCGGAAGGGCTGCCTGTAAGTTATACAAACTCATCGTTTTACGGTCGCGCCACATCTGTCGCGTGTAAGGCTATGAAGGCGAGGGCGCTCGTACTTGCGGCATCTCCTCTGTGGAACGGAAGTTTTCCGGATAGGGCATGGAAGAATATCTCGTATGAGACTCCGGGCTACGGAAAGGAACTCGTGAGTCATGAGTTTGATAGGAAGAAATGGGAAAAGGCACGCGACGCCATGGCGGAGGCAGTCAAGGCTGCGGAGGCCGCTGGAGCGGAGTTGTTCTCGCTTGAGGATTCCGAGACTCTGCGCGAGAACCAGAAAATCGGTCTTCCGGTGATTCCGGGACTTGGTTCGGACGCTGAGGCGGAGGCTTTTCGGAAGCAGGTAGTACTCATGAGATATGTGATGTGCTCCTCTCCGAATGATGGTAACAAAGAGACTGTCTGGGGATTTGTAGTGCAGGGCGGCACCGATGTCAACAGTACCTTTATGTCCTCTCTTCCTCATTGGGTGCTCAGAAACGATACTGGTGCCAATGTAGGTGGCTGGGGCGGACTCTCGCCGACACTCTACACCGTGGAGCATTTCTTCACTCAGAACGGCTTCCTTCCCGAAGACGATCCGTCTTTCTGGCCAGAATCGGAGTACCACACCTCCGCTGGGCTCACGAATCCTGACATAACGAAGATCAATGTCCGCCGCGAGCCGCGCTATTATGCCGCAATATCATTTGACGGGGACGAATATTCGACGAAGATTGCGGCGGGAAATCCTCTCTATTGTGAAATGAGGAACAACACGAAGACCGGTTATGACGCTGCCATTTGGGGCACGAGAAACTATGTCGTGACGGGCTGGCTCAACAAGAAGTGGGTTCATCCGAACTTCCAGTATACCGGTACGGGCTGGAGCAACAACTACGCCTCCTGTAAAACTCCTTTCCCGATTGTCCGCCTTGCGGAGATGTATCTTTCGCTCGCTGAGTGCGAAGCGCAATGCGGCAACGTGGCTGAGGCCATAGTTTATATGAACAAGGTACGCAAACGCGCTGGCATAACCCCGTGGACTGAGGCTCTGCTTGCGGAGAAAGGCAAGACCGCGCTTCAAGCCGTGATGGACGAGCGCTTTGTCGAGTGCTACCTTGAGGGTTGCCGTTACTACGACCTGCGTCGTTATCTTCAGGGACGCGAGAGGCTTTCCTCCGGCAATTGGAAAGGACTCAATGCAGTCCAGACCTCCCCGTCCTTCGCCTCATTCAACGAAGTGGTTGATATAAGCCAGCCGTTCAGCTGGAACGACAGGATGTACCTGCTGCCGGTCTCAAACAATGAGGTCTATTCCAATCCTAACATGGTCCAGGCTCCTGGATATTGATGAGAGAACATTGAAACGAATAACAGCGATGAAAAGAGTATTATTAGTAATCACCACATTATGCGCACTGCTCCTCCTCTCCTGCAATGAGGACTACAAGCTCTTCCCAGACAAGTACAACCGCATCCTTTCGCTCAAGAACAGCGGTGTGAGGGAGCTGCGCAGCGGAAACACCGTCAAGGAATACAAGGACTCGATTCTTGTCCTCAAGGGCGGTGGCAACCCCGACAACGACGCATTCGCGAGGATTGAGGTCATGGAACTCGAAAAGGCGTGTGAGACTTTCGGGTATGAGGGCGGGAGCATTGAGATAATTGCTTCGGAGTCATATTCGATAAGAGGCGGGGACGACATTGTTCTCGAAGGCAAGACGCGCAGCCGCTATATCCCAATAACTTTCTCTCCCGAAAACATTTATCGTCAGGCTCTGAAAGCTAAGGGCAAGACACTTGTGCTTCCGGTGGTTCTCCGCAGTGAAACTGACACTGTGAACACCTCAAGCAGCACGATTCTCTGGAAGTTTGACATCAACGGGCCGAAGGTCGTCTGGCCGGACCGCTCCGACATCAGCGAGGAGATTTCTCTGAGGGAGATAGATTGTGACATAGAGGCCAAGGTCGAGTACAGCGAAAGCAATCTCTCCACCTTTGTCGGAAAGATTGTTAGGGTAGGGCTTGAGACGCTGGTGGATGAGTACAACAGCAAGAATTCCACTTCCTACAAACTGCTTCCTGAGTCATCGTGGTCTTTTGACGGTATTGACGTCGAAGCCAAAAAGGAAATAGTGAAAGGCAGGCTGCATCTGAGCCGTGAAGGTCTGAACTCTGACGAGACCTATCTTCTTCCGCTAAAGTTTGACGCCGCCTCATTCCCGGTCGGAGTTTCAGAGGAGGTCCGCTATCTTGTTGTTACCAATCCGAAGTATGTTTACCGTCCAGTTGACCGCAAGGACTGGAAACTCCTCTATGTCAATTCACAGGAACACTGGTATGGGGCAACGCTTGATTTGCAGTGGTTTGCCACTTATGCCTTTGACGGAAGACCGGAGACCACATGGGGAACGAAATGGAATGGGGACAACTCCAATCCGTCATGGGATGACTATGAGTATGACCCTGCCGACAAGAACCTGCATTCGATTGTTCCTACTCTGTTCCAGGGAAGTCGTGAGGTCCCTAATATCATTATGGTGATTGATCTGGGACGCGAATACAATCTCGGCGGCGCAGGAATCCTGCAATCGACCAAACCTCAGGAGCAGAAGGTTAAGAGATGCGAGGTTTATGCGGAGTCGGCCTTCGAATTTAAGACCGTGCGGGAAGGTGGCACCATCGCAAATTATAACACTCTCGATGAAGGAAATGATTGGAAGTTTTTCACTACCATCGAGGTGGACCGGCCGGTCAAGGAATATTGGTCGCATGTGCAGACAGCGGTGAAGGGGCGCTATGTGAAGATACGTCCGATTGAACTGTTTCAGGGTCTTGATCCGAAGGCCGTGAACATCGCCGAGTTCTATGTCAGCGAGCTTGTGTCCATCGATGGCTATCCGGTAAAATGAAAAAACCGAATAAATAAAGTGCATTTGATTGAGAAGAATAACACATAATAACATCTAAACAAATGAGTATGAAATCAGAAAAATCTAACCTCTGTGGGAGGGATTATTACCCTCCGACACTTGTTGTGGAGTACGTCTTTACAGAATCAGGATTTGCAACATCGGACAGCCGCCGTTATGATAGGACTAACGGAACCGAAATCTTCTATACAGACCCGTATGATGAACTATAGTTGAAGGAGAAAATAGCCATGAAAAACATAATTTTTGCCGCCACTGCAATGATTGTAGCCATGACTGCTGTTTCATGCTCGAAGGTTGCGGGAATTGAGGAAAATCCGTCATATACATACAGATTTGCGGTAGTGAACGAGGAACTTCCGTCCGTTAAGTCAGATATGAGCAATGACCATCTCGTTTTTGAAACAGGTGACACTCTCGGATTTTCGCTGGAACAAGCTGGGAAGATTGTCGATGCCCAGAGGACAACCATACAGACAACCGAGCCACGTCCGATTTTCGGGTTTACTACAAATCATCAGATGAAGGCCGGTGACCGTATATACGTGGTATCTCCGCGTGTACTCCATATAGATGTGGGAGCTGACCGGCGGGAACCTGTCAATGCTGATCCGATGCAGAGCATAACAATTCCACTTGTGCAGACCCATAAGGGAGGCAAGTTTGACGGAGCTGCGATGCCGATGGTGAGCGTGCCTTTCACTTTTACAAAGGATATGCTTGTGGGGGCAGACAATCAGCTCCAAGAGGTGAAGTTCCTCAATCTCGGTGCACTGCTTGATTTCCGGGTATTTTCGACAGATGGAAAATATCAGAACGAGATTGTCCGGGATGTGATTTTCGAGGCGGACAAGAACATCGTCGGCGAATTCAAAATAAATGTGCAGAATGTCAACCCAGATGATGAGAAAACGCTTGCCATTGATCTCACCTCCGCGAGGGCTGAAGGCGATTTTGCCACGCCTCTGACAAATGTGGCGAGGACGGAGTCTGACGCCAAGGTGGGCACGGACAAGGACCATTCCGGCTCTGTGAGGATGGTCGTGGCTCCTGGAACATACACCGGAAAGGTGAAGGTTAGGACGGACAAGGCCTATTATGTGTTTAATCTCTCTACTGCAAGGACATTTGATCGCAATGGGATATATCCTCTCGGCCTCAATCTTGCGAAGGCTACACGGGTTGTGATGGAGACTGTTGACAGGGCGAACTGGATGGTGAAGTTCGTGAACAGTTACTATTCGAGGATGGACTGGCGTCCGGAGCTTATGTATGACGGTGAATTGTCCACCGAATGGTCTAATCCGTGGGATAGCCCTCTTGTCAAAGCGGGAGAGGATGATTATAATTATCAGTGGAGCAATATTAACTGGAGTGTTCTTATCGGCGAGGACAGGCATCGCGACATCCCTAATATCGTTTTTGTGTTTGATTTCAAGAAAGATATTGAAATCGGGCGTGTCGGCATCGGAAAGTCTCCTCGTGACTGGCCTTACAACCATGATCTCCGTAACTGTGAGTTTTATGTCGGAACTGTATGGAATTTCAAGAGCGCACGTGAAAAAGGAAATCTTGAGAACTACAACACAGCTAACGATGACAATGACTGGAAGCTTGTCCTTACAGCGACTGAGATTCCTAAGGAAAACGGAATATTCTGGTACGACGTCCCGGAGACTGTAAGCAAGGCCGATAGGACGGACGCTATCTGAAGATTCGCCCGACTGGGGGCTACCGCGGCAACACTCCTTGTCAAATCGCTGAGATTTATGTCGATGGCATTGTGCAAGGGAATACCGCTAATGTGGAATAATGCGAAAGAAGTAAATATACAATGAAGATTATTAGAACATTTTTAGGTAAGGTACTCTTGTGCTCAGTGGCACTGCACCTTGCTATTGCCGCTGGAGGAACGGTTCTTCTTGCCGGCTGCACGAGAGAAAATGATGGCTCCGGCAATACCAAACCGGTGGACAAGCCTTCCGTAGAGGAAGGGCAGGGTGGCTATCTCTTCGCGCACATGACGAACGCGAACTACGGCTCGCTGTTCTACTCGATTTCCCGTGACGGGCTCAGTTGGAAGACGCTGAATGGTGGTAATGTTATTCTTGAGAGCTATTATGGCCATCCTGACATCTGCGAGGGACCGGACGTGTTCGGGAAGGCTGACAGAAGGTGGTATATGATAGGAGTGGTGCGTGGATCGTCGAAAGAGTCGTTGGTGCTCTGGCACACGACAGACCTCGTCGTATGGAAGAATAAAGTTCTCGATGGTGAGAAGTTTGTCGTGGATCATCTCGGCGTATATAATGAGATCCCGTTCGTGGGAGCGCCGAAAATGTTCTATGATGAGGACAGTCACCAGTTCATCATCACTTGGCATGCCGGCGAGTATTACAGGAAAATCCAGGAGGCTAAGACCAATGAAGAGCGTGACATGTACGGTAGAAAAAATTGGGAGACCATGAAGACCTGCTATATTCTGACCGAGGATTTCGTGAATTTTACGAGGCCGAAACGCCTCTTCGCGGCCCAGGATGGCGGTGACCTTGCCCCGATTTATTTTACCGGTGCTGATTCCGATATCGCACTCATTGATGTGATAATCAGAAAGTTCAACGGTAAGTATTATGCCATTGTGAAGGACGAACGCTGGGAGGACAAGGCTCCTAAAACCCACAAGTCCATAAGGATTGCCTCGTCGGACAATCTGCTCGGCCCTTACTCCAACCCTGGGCCTTCCGTAAGTCCGAACTGGCGCGAAGCCCCGATTATAATCCGCACTCTGGAGGGCAAATTCAGGCTCTACTACGAGAATTATGGCGAGCATGTCTATGAGATGCGTGAGGCCTTGGCGATTCAGGGCGCACCGTGGAAGGATGCGACTAGCTTCTATCCTCCGAAAGACGGCCGCCACGGCTGCATCATCCATGTCGATGAGGAAACTTACCGGAACATCGAAAAAAGCTATAAGTAGTAAATCGAATCATCTCGATTGTTGAGAATGAGCTGAATATCAAGAATATATGAAGAAAATATATCCCATTTTCCTCGTCTTCGCACTCATCGTGTCATGCACCTCTCGTCAGCCGCAGGCAGTGAAGCCTCCTCTTATGGGCTGGAGCTCGTGGAATGCCTATATGGTCGATATTTCCGACTCCATAATCATGCATCAGGCCGACCTTATCGTCAAACGTGGACTTAAGGACGCCGGTTACGGAAACGTCAACATCGATGACGGATTTTTCGGCTATCGCGACCAGCGTGGTTATATGATTCCGCATCCGCAGAGGTTTCCGGGTGGCTCAGCGCAGATGCGCTCCATCTCCGACCACATCCACTCTCTCGGCCTGAAGGCCGGAATCTATTCCGACGCCGGAGACAACACCTGCGGGTCGAGCTACAACAAGGACCTGAACGGAATTGGTGCGGGTCTCTGGATGCACGATGTTCAGGACGCTGACCAGTATTTCAACAACTGGAACTTCGACTTCATCAAGATTGACTACTGCGGTGGCATTCATCGCCGTCTTGAGGAAAGGAACCGCTATGAGGAAATCCGTCAGGTGATTGACAGCGTGGCTGGCAGGCACATCGACATCAATGTATGCCGCTGGGATTATCCGGGGACATGGGTTGAGAAGATTGCAGACTCTTGGCGGATTTCGGAGGACATACGTCCCGTCTGGTCTTCGGTCCGGCACATCGTGGAGAAAAATCTCTATCTGTCAGCTTATGCGCATGACGGGCACTACAACGACATGGATATGCTCGCGGTAGGCTACAACATCAAGCCTTCTCCGTTCTGGGAGGACGGGCTCGGACTTAGCTATGCCGAGGAAGAGGCGCATTTCGGGATGTGGTGCATAATGAGCTCACCGCTGCTTCTGGGCTGTGACATAGAGTACATTCCGGAGGAGACTATGCGGATAATCACCAACCCGGAGTTAATTGCCGTGAATCAGGACCCGCTCGGGCTTCAGGCCCATGTGGTCCAGCACGAAGGTGAGACATATGTCTTCGCGAAGGATATCCTGCGTCGCCACGGAGGTGCGAGGGCCGTCGCGCTCTATAACCCTTCGGACTCGGCTGCCTCGTTCAGCGTGCCGGCCGACGTGCTGGAGTTCGCCGGGGAGATGAAGTTGCGCGACCTCAACCTGCGATCCGACCTTGCGTCGTGCAGAGTCATAGAGATGACACTTCAGCCTCACACAGCGAAGATTCTTAAGGTAGAGGGTGAGCGGATTGAACCTGTCCTCTATGAGGCGGAGTGGGGCTATTGTCCGGACTTTACCGCAATACGCGGGACGGGCGTGAAGTACATCCCTGTCGAGGGGGCTTCCGGACGCGCCGTGGCGACGAACCTCGGAGACTCCCCGACGAATTATCTCGAATGGGCAGACGTCTTCAGCCTCAAGGGCGGGAAATACAGAATCTCCGTTCGGTTTTCATCGCCGGAAGCGGTTGATTTTGATTTGGTTGTGAACGGAAAGGCGCATCATGCATCGGTTGCCACGACTGATTCCGCATTCGTGGAGATTCCGTTCGATGTGGAGTTCCTCAAGGGGGAGAATGATGTTCGCATATCAGGCGTGACATCATCGAAGGTGGCCTTGGACTGCCTGAAGGTTTCTCACACCTCTGAGAAAAATTGAAAATGAAAAGATTGTTTGTTTGCCCGGCAGTGATTCTGCTGGCCCTGATGGTTTGCTGTAGTCCTGCGGCAGTGGAGGATAACGGTGAGAGGACTGCCGTGATGACTACCCGTAAGATACTTACGCTGGCGGACGAGGTGACTTTGACGTTCAAGGTTCTTGACGGCAAATATTCCCAAGCATCGGTTCTTGAGGATGTGGCATTCACTGCCAAGGCTTATCCTAAGGCACTTGCGGCATACGAGAATGAAAATGGCGCGTCCGTCGTGATGATGCCGGAAGATTGCTACAGCATAGGGACGGTAGTGGTCAGGAAAATGGAGACTTCCGGAGAGATAGTTGTCCGCATTGACCAGAAAAAGCTGCGCAAACTGTCTTCTGCAAAGGCTTTTCTCCTTCCTCTAAAACTCGAATCGAACAACCCGGCGATGAAGTTACGGGACTATACCTATGTGGTCGTTCCGGCCTTGGGCGGTTCGGATGAATGTGTGAGGGCTGTGCTTCCATCGGCCGATGGATATGCCGACATCTACTATTCCGACGCTAAGGACAACACCGACTGCATTGTCTATTTCCCTGGAGGCGGATTCGCTAATCATACTCCCGGCTGTATAAGCCAGATTGTCGATTACTGCAAAGGAAAGGGTATTACTCTTGCGATTGTCATGTACCGCTTGCCGAACCGCGACCGCCGGAGGACAGTGACCGACTGTGAGAACGCCATCGAAATGATGCTTACGGGAAAGGCTATGCTCGGCGGATATTCGAAGCTCGGGGTGATGGGCGAGTCTGCGGGAGGCTATTTGGCAGCACTCATGTCGGCTATGCATCCAAAGAAAATAGATTTTCAGATTGACTGCTACCCAGTCATATCAATGGATCCGGGCAAGACGCACACCGGTTCGATGACAATGTTTCTCGGAACAGCGTCTCCTTCGCAGGAACTGATTGACACATATTCAGTTGAAAAGCGCGTGACTTCGGCCACACCTCCGGCGTACGTCGCATATTCTCTCGATGATGATGTCGTGAAGCCGAACGAAAATAGCCACGCATATTGCGAGGCTCTGAGGAAAGCAGGCGTTCCCGTCAAGGAGATACCGCATGAGACAGGTGGTCATCATTGGGGCCAATGGCAGGATTTTCCGGCTTCGATGTTCGAGTGGATTGCATCGTTACATGCAGAGTAATTGCTGATAGATTTGCTTCAAATGAAAATTAGACACATCCTATTTTGCGCGACGGCCCTATTCTCCGCATTTCTCTATTCTGCTAATGGCAATGTGATTTCAATGACGACGGATGGCGACCATCGTCCCTCCGCTAGGATTACAGAGTTCAGGCCCGGAGAGTTGTGGAAAGATACTGATGGCGTGGCAATAAACGCGCATGGAGGCGGAATCATGTTCCATGGTGGAAAGTATTGGTGGTACGGCGAGTACAAGACGGAGGGGGAGGCCGGCAATCTGGCTCAAGTGGGAGTCAGTTGTTATTCTTCTGATGATCTTTACAATTGGAAGAATGAGGGCATAGCATTGGCCGTAAGCGATGAACCTGGTTCCGACATTGAACGGGGCTGCATTCTTGAACGTCCGAAGGTCATCTATAATGCCCTTACGGGCAAGTTCGTGATGTGGTTCCATCTGGAGTTGAAGGGAAGCGGTTATTCAAGTGCGCGCAGTGGAATTGCGGTAGCGGATAGGCCGGAAAGCCCTTTTTCCTTTGTACGCAGCACCAGAGCTGTTCCCGGCAAATGGCCGTTCAACAAGGACGAGTTCCCTGATGAAAAGGGCTTTCTTGCCAGAGATTTCGAGTCTGGGCAAATGTCCCGTGATATGACCCTATTTGTCGATGACGACGGCAAGGCATATCAGCTGTCCGCCTCGGAGGACAACTGGACGCTGCATATAGCTGAACTGACGGATGACTATTTGGACTACGCCGGAAAATATGTGCGCGTGTTCCCGGATCGTCTCATGGAAGCTCCTGCTATATTCAAAAAAGACGGAACCTACTATTTTATGGGGTCGGGATGCACAGGTTGGGCTCCCAATGCGGCCCGTAGTGCGTCCGCACCGTCAATATGGGGACCATGGACTGAGCTCGGAAACCCGTGCGAGGGAGAAGGCTCTCAGCTGACCTTCAATTCCCAGAGCACCTTCATACTGCCGGTTGCCGGCAAGGCGAACACCTTCATCTATATGGGTGATAGATGGAATCCGAAGAATGCCATTGACGGGCGCTACGTTTGGCTACCGATTGAATTTGACGGTGACCGTTTCAAGATTCACTGGCGTGACAGTTGGAGATTCTAAAACGAACTTCCACCGATGAAGCCGCGGAGGATGCGGTCGTCGCTGGTCGGGATGCTGGTAGTCGGCTTGCTGCCGGTCGTCTGGTTCCTGACAGACTGGGTCGTCTTTACGATTTGTTTGCCGATTTTGTCTCCGAGGCTTTTGAGACCGTCTTTAAATGACTGAGCTTCAGCACTTGGCATGCTTACGAGAAATGCCGTGCATAGGATAAGAATGTTTTTGGCTTTCATTTGTAACGATTATCGATCTTCTAAGTTTACCAACGTATCCCCAAATCTGCGAAAAAATCGGAACTGCTCTACTATAACGATGAAAATCTGATGTTTGCAAGTCTTGTCAATGTCGAAAATACGTAAAATTACGTATATGAATTTTGTTGCGGATTCCCTTTCTTTGCAGAAGTTAGGTTCAATGATCGTCCCTTAGATTGTCGAGGTGGATGCAAGGAATTAGATGTCAATGCATTGTACATAGAGAGAAACCCTTAATACCATATTATTATGAGCACCAGACATTTATTCCTCCCTTTCCTTGTTGCCTTGGCTGGATTTGTCTCCTGCGATGAATTCAAACCTGAGGTGGCTGTCGGTTGTGTAACCGTGGACAATGAGTATTTCTGCGCCCTGACCAGTGCCATTGGCGGTGAAACTGATGGTAACCAGAAGTGGGCTTTCTATGATGAAGGCAAAGTCCGTGTCAATGTTTCCGGATATCGCTGCCGCTGCAAAGATACGGGGCACATCCCGTTCCATTTATCTGTCATTGACATTGACCTCCCAAGCATTGCGACAATGCAGATTCCTCTTGAGGAGCGCACCGAAGGTGAAAATTACTTGAGCGGCAACAAGTCCGTCTCCGGTGTCAGACTGAACCACTACAAACTGTCCGACGACGGAAGCTATCTCGAGATCGACCTTTCGATTACCCTGTACCGTGAAACGAAAGGCGACATCCGTGTCCTCTACAAAGGCGTCACCAATGTAAAAGCGTCTCGCAGGTGATTGCTTTTTGCAAGAAGTCCTGAGATGCGGTCTGTGTCGTTCGAATGTCTATTCTTTGTTGGATAGGTTCACATTCAATTGGTTTACATTTATCATTGGTAGGGGATACTTGGAGCAGTTTGTTCCTGCAGTCTTGACGACCAGAATCCCACGCATCGTTCCTATTGCCACACTTAGGAAGTGAGGCATGATGTGGTTGACCGTAATGCTTTGGTCCTCGTTATAAACGATGAACTGGCGGAGATTTTTTACTTCAAACTCGAATTTGTACAAACACTCAAGCACTACATCTCCGTCAAGTTCATAACGAGTACCGAAAAACAAGTTGAAGGTGTCGTTTTCGACATCGGGTTGAATCTGTGTTGAAAAACCAATCTGAACTGCATCAGGATTGACATCGTCCCCTATTTTTCCCGGAGACATCATAAAGCTTACTTCGCTGACGGAAATAAGCCTCATCTGGATATTTATATTATCTTCCGCCATAGTTGGTTAATTGTGGGATGTCGCGTGGAAACATTTGAAACTCTGGCTGTTATAAGTTCCATCATAAGAATCGGACGGGGTTATAAATTCTTTTGCCGGAACGAATACGTATTTCACTTCGGGTGCTTTTTTTATCTCCACCACGGGTTCGCCAAGCACGGAGGCAATCTTCGCCAGTGTCTTGGTCGTGAATCCGTGAGATCCGGTGAGCCATCTTGAAATTTCCGATTCGCGTTTGCCCATCCGCGTTGCCAGCTCGCGCTGTGTCATCTTTTTCTTCTTGAGAAGATCGTAAATGCGGTTTGCAATGTCAATATTAAGGTCAACCTCCTCCATCACCTCAGGAGTAACATTGGCGACGCATCTATCAAACAAAGGATTCTTTTTCATAATAAATATTATATGGTGATAGCTTCAATAATCATTTTAACTTTTTGGTAATCGTCGTAATCAGCATGAATCTTACGTGTCCCTATGAAAATTTGATGCTCAATGGAGCGCAGTTTGTTAATTATATCCAGTAAAATTGGATCATCTTCATATCTTTTGACTCTTTTTATTCCTCCATTGCCAATGATGAGAATCTTCCCTGATATTCTGATGCAATATAATCGTAAGGTCCCGACTCCTTTCCCTCGCCTTTGTTCTATACAAAGAGGAATGGCTTTGATGTTATTTCCCTCCGGGCGAAAGAGATTCTCACGAGCTCCGCAATCGTCAATTATCTTTTTGACGGCAGCAATGATGGCATCAAAGTCTTTCTTTAATTGCGGATTCTCCAGTTCGCCATTATCGGACATGAATTCCTCGAACTCTGTCTGCGTCTCACTATCATACTTTGGTGAGTATATGCTGACATTATCGCTTTCTATGACGAGTTCGAGTTTTCCCATACGTTATATTTTTTCTGATCGCTAAGATACGGCATCTTTTTGAATTTCCAAACGAAACTTCACTTTTTTGTTAAGTTATTATTTGGCGGATTGCACGAAATAGCCCTTTCGATTCTCAGGCAAAATGTGGATTTTTTGTAACTTAGAGTTTTTGTGGTTTACAAAAGTTAAATACGATAAATCTTCATCTTCTGTTAGAAATTTGTTACTTTTGCTTAAAACTGATTTGCTGGACAGGACTAGCTGTTAATTAATAACTTAATACATTGAATATGAGACTGTTTAAGAATCTATTGCCGCTGCTGTTAATGCTGATTGTAGTACTGCCTATGGCGGCACAAGGTGAAAGAACTATCAAGAGAAAAGTGGCTATAGGGCGTTTTTCAAATGAGACTCAGTATGCGAAGGGGTTATTTTATGATAAAGAAAATGATCCTATGAGAAAACAAGCTCTTGACATTCTGTCATCTAAACTTGCATCAAGTGGTAAATTTATCCTATTGGAAAGAGAGGACCTTGATATCCTCATGAATGAGGCAGGGGCTAACATGAACAAGATCGGTGCAGATTACATCATTCTCGGATCAATCACAGAGTTCGGCAGAAAGACAGAAGGAGAACAAAAAGTTTTTTCTTCGACTAAGACTCAGACTGTAGAAGCGGGAGTGAGTGTTCGATTAGTGGAGGCAACAACCGGGCTTATTATTTATTCTGATGAGGCTAAAGGCTATGCGGAAACTTCGAGTAAGCAAGTGATGGGCATTGGTGGTTCTGCCGGATATGATGCGACACTTAGCGATAAAGCTATTTCAGCAGCATTGTCTCAACTTGTTGAAAATATCATTAACAAGTGCATGGATAAACCGTGGAAATCATATATTGTTTCTGTGCAGGATGATTCATATGTTATATCAGGCGGTACTTCACAAGGACTTGCGGCAGGTGACAGGTTTTTTGTGTACAGGAAGGGCAAGGTCGTAAAAAATCCTCAGACCGGAATTGATGTTGAACTGCCAGGGACTAAGATTGGCGAAGTTGTCGTTCAGTCTTCTTTTGGGGATGCTCCAGAAACAGAATTGTCGTTTTGTCGTTATGAGGGAGAAACCTTGGATACTGATAATTTGATGAACTATTACATAATGGATAAATAGCCATGAAGAAGTTAATTGTTATAGCAGTATTTGCAATATTGTTGACAGGCTGTGGAGTTGGAACCTATTCAATACAGTCAGGTGTAGAAGATGCAGCGTATATTTCGTTTACAGATGATATTATGCAGGATATAACCGTCGTAGTTGACGGACAGTCCTTTGTTGTCAAGACTATAAAGCAAAAGGCCTACAAGAGTGGAAGGAATATTAAGCAGACCGTTTTGAATACCATTAGAACTCTTCCTGGGCAACATGAGGTTAAAGTAATGATTGATGGTTATGAGGTGTTTGGCAAAAAGCTGCTCCTCTCCACAGGTGAACATAAGATTCTTGAATTATGAAAAGACTCTTGGCATTTGTTGCACTTTTATTCTGTTTTACCTCATGCGGAGTTACATCATTGTACTATTGGGGCGGTAGTCAGAATGGAGCAACAACCTATGAAAATCTCACGTACAAAAACTATGATAAGCAGACCCCTGAGAGTCTTTGCAAGTTAATATGTATGTACGAAGACATCATAAGTAATACTGGTGGAACACGACAACTGCCGCCACCGGGTATCTGTGCGGAATATGGATACTTGCTCCTTATTCCTGAAAATGCCGTAATCTTTGCGGAGCATGCGACCGCGATGCAGAAGAGGTTGTTGTATTCATCTGATTATCCTTCTTTTTTTTCTGCAAAGGGCAAGGAACTGCTTAAAATGGAGATTGAGTTGTATCCTGAATCGGCAAAATTCATTGCCCCTCTCATTGATAGATTCTGTAAATGAGTTGTCTTATGAAAAAGATTATATACTTCTTGCTTTTTTGCTGCATAATAACTTCTTGTGGTTCAGCGAAAATGGTTACCAGAGAGTCGCAATATGCGAAGATGTATGAAGAAAAGCCTCTCACGCTGCTTGTGATGCCTCCTATCAACAACTCCGCAAATGTGGAAGCTAAAGATTTGCTCTATACCTCAATCAGCAGGCCATTGATTGAGGCAGGATATTATGTTATTTCTCCTTTGTTGGCTATGGACGTGCTCAAAACAGAGAGCGCATATGATTCTGAGATGTTCTTTGACGCGTCTCTTGCTCCGTTCCAGAATTACTTCGGTGCTGACGCTGTGGTGTTTTCTATAATCGATACGTGGGCAAAGAAGGGGTTGGGTATAGAAACTAAGATCAGATATGTCATCAAGTCTGCATATACAAATGAAGTTCTTTTTGACAGAAGTTGCGATTTGTTCCTGGACTTGTCTGTTGATTCTGGAGCTTATGGTTTGATAGGTACGTTGGTGGACTTGGCTGCCTCTGCAATAAATACGGCTGCAACAGATCATATTATTGCAGCAAGAAAAGCAAACTACTATATTTTCAGGGATATTCCCAGGGGAAAGTATAGTCCTGAATATATGAACGATAAGAATGTTGATGCGGAAAAGAAGGATATTGTAGCAAGGGTTAAGTAAGAACTTCCTGCATAATTTTGAGGTTGATGTTGTTTTTCGGCTTCTACTTTTTGTTTGCCAGAACTCCGGAAAAGGCGATTTTTGACAATTTTCTGCGCTCCCGACGAATAATGGGAGCGGCAATGCTATTGCTAAAATAATAATATTTTGCTATTTTTGCAGTAAATACTAATAATCGTGCGTCGCTAAATACTAAAATAAGTGCGTCGCTAAATACTAAAATGATACGCAGGCAATATTTCCGATTAGGGGTAAACTCCCGGAGACTATCGTCAAGGATCCTGTGTCAGGAGTCAATGTCTATACTCTTGAGGAGGCATTGATAAATGTATCACCTTCCTATTTTGTGCTTAATGAACTGACGGCCAAGATCTGTCTGTCATTGGTTCGCGACTCCTCCGCTATACTCCGCCTTCTTGCAGACAATGGGGCTTCTGTTCGGGCAGGGCGTATCGTAGGAGCGTTCCGTCATATCGGAAGAAGTGAGATTGCTGATGATATTCTCATGACAATGAGAGGGTTTGGTTATGATGTGAGAGAGATGGATCCTTTTGAGAAACCCTCTGGAGAACATCTGATGTTCACTTCCCCATACGAAGCAAGGATTACTCTGATGTGGAAAGAGATGAGGGCGCAGATACTTCCTCTGATAGATATGCCTGAAAGGAGAATTGAGGAGGTCAGAGGATATATGAATTCTCTGGAAGAGAAGTATAAGAATGATGCCTATCACTCATTGTCAATCGAAGGATACAAGATTTCTGCCGAACTTATAGATAAAGTAAAAAGCGGCAACTGGAATCCAGATGAAGAAGATAAAGAGAATAAGAATGCATTGGTAGCAAGAGGATATTATCTCGCATTTCAGTCTGTAAAGGACAGTGTCCTGGAAATACTTGAAGGAGGGGAGCCTGGTGTAGTCGCAAAAAAAGATCACCAACAATGGTATCTCCAGATGTGGTCTCCGTTTGTAGGGGTTGGACTTTTGAAGGCTTCGGACCTTATAGGGTATCGAAACAATCAAGTGTACATAAGGGGCTCCTTACACACACCTTTGAGTCCTGACAATGTGCGTATTACAATGCCTGTGCTGTTCAAGCTGCTGGCAAATGAGCCGAGTGCGATAGTCAGGGCTGTGCTTGGTCACTTTTTCTTCGGATATATTCACCCCTATATGGACGGGAATGGCAGAATGTGCCGTTTCCTGATGAATGTGATGTTGGCCTCCGGCGGCTATGACTGGGTGGTGATTAAGACAGACAAACGCGCAGAATATATGGCTGCGCTGGAGACAGCAAGCACAAAAGGCGACATCCTGCCTTTTGCAAAGTTTGTCGTTTCGATTCTCAGGCAAAATGTGGATTTTTTGTAACTTAGGGGCGTAAATATGAAAGCCCAATGGACCCTATATACAACTATTCCCTTTGTGCCGCGCTGCCGTTGATGTTGTTTTTCGGCTTCTACTTTTTGTTTGCCAGAA
>UMGH01006702.1_pt1 | contig 35114 bp, 41 predicted proteins | sample 1965231 | NCBI WGS metagenome assembly UMGH01 (sample SAMEA4836068, study PRJEB28245) | human gut metagenome | biome: gut microbiome; material: fecal sample | place: Denmark | collected 2008 | reverse complement strand
TCAGAATTTTAGAATTTTAAAATCAGAATTTTTAGAACCACTCTAATAGCTTCTTGCCACAATCACCTTGCAAGTAGCAGGTTTGCCACTTACCATGTCAATACCAGGGTTGCTTTGGTCAACGCCGTAGGGAACACAACGAATGGTTGCTTGTGTGTCGGCCTTGATTTGAGCTTCGGTCTCTTCAGTACCATCCCAAGGGCAGAGGAAGAAACCACCATCTTTAATGCGCTGCTTGAACTCTTCGTAATTGTCGCATTCAAAGGTGTTGTCTTCGAGTCGCTTCTTAGCTTTGGCAAAGATGTTTTGCTGAATTTCTTCAAGCAAATTCTTAACGTAGTCCTCAATACCTTCGAAGGGAAGTGTTTCCTTTTCGAGCGTATCACGACGCATCAATTCGATAGTACCATTTTCAAGATCGCGACCACCCATAACCAAACGTACGGGTACACCCTTCAGCTCATAATCTGCAAACTTGAAGCCTGGGCGCTTATTGTCGGCATTGTCATATTTCACGCGGATGCCCATCTTGCGGAGACGTTTAGCCAATTCACCGAGTTTTTCGTTGAACTTAGCCAATTCATCGTCACCCTTATAAATAGGTACGATAACCACCTGGATGGGAGCGAGGTGAGGAGGTAATACAAGACCATTGTCATCAGAGTGAGTCATGATGAGAGCACCCATCAAACGTGTACTTACACCCCATGAAGTAGCCCAAGCATACTCCATCTTGTTCTCCTTGTTCACAAATTGCACGTTGAAAGCCTTACCAAAGTTCTGGCCCAAGAAGTGGCTCGTACCGCTTTGCAAAGCCTTGCCATCTTGCATCATAGCCTCGATAGTGTAAGTGTCGAGCGCACCAGCAAAACGCTCGGTAGCACTTTTCACACCGCGAACAACAGGCACTGCCATAACCTCTTCAGCAAAGTCGGCATACACGTGTAGCATTTGTTGAGCACGTGCTTCGGCTTCTTCCTTCGTAGCGTGTGCTGTGTGACCTTCTTGCCAAAGGAACTCTGAAGTGCGGAGGAAAAGGCGAGTACGCATTTCCCAACGCATAACGTTACACCACTGGTTGCAGCAGAGGGGCAGATCGCGCCATGAGTGAATCCACTTGCGATAAGTATTCCAAATTGTGGTTTCAGAGGTAGGACGAATAATAAGTTCTTCTTCCAACTTAGCAGCAGGGTCTACTACTACGCCATCGCCCTCAGGATTAGCCTTCAAACGATAGTGTGTAACTACGGCACATTCCTTAGCAAATCCTTCTACGTGTTCAGCCTCCTTTGAAAGGAAACTCTTAGGGATAAGCATAGGAAAGTATACATTCTGCACGTCAGTTTCTTTAAAACGTGCATCAAGTTCTTGCTGTATTTTTTCCCAAATGGCGTAGCCGTAGGGCTTGATAATCATACATCCACGAACGTCTGACTGTTCAGCCAAATCGGCCTTTACAACGAGTTCGTTATACCAGCGCGAATAGTCAACGCTGCGCTTCGTAAGGTCTTTCAGTTCTTTTGCCATTGCTATTTTAGCTATGTGAGGGTGTGAACGGAGTTGTGTGTATACACTTCACTTTGTCAACCCTTAGTTTTGTTTTGTTTATAATTTCCATGCAAAAGTACAAAATAAACAAGCATGAAGGTGTGTTTTGTCTATGTTTTTGTGTAAAAATAGTCTATATAAGATGGCTCTTCGTCTATTTTCCTTATCTCAAGTACACTTTTTGCTTTATAAATTTTGGTTTTTTACTTAAAAGGTGTAACTTTGCCTATACAAAAACATTTTTATAATACAAAACAAAGCTATTCTATTATGAAAAGTATGAAGTTATCTGTTTGCGCTTTGAGCGCAGCAATGCTGCTTTGCAGCTGCGGTGGCATGACAAACACTGCAAAGGGTGGTCTTATTGGTGGTGCAAGCGGTGGCGCACTGGGTGCACTCGTAGGTCAACTCATTGGTAATGGCAAAGGTGCTGCTATTGGTGCAGCAGTAGGTACTACAATTGGTGCTGGTGCAGGTGTACTCATCGGTCATAAGATGGATAAGGCAAAGAAGGCTGCTGAGGCTGCTAAGGCTAAGGCTGAAATTCTTCAGGGTACTGATGGTACTCAGTATGTAAAGGCTACTTTCGATAGTGGTTTGCTCTTTAACACCAGTTCTGCAGAACTCAGTGCTGATGCTAAGGCTGCTATTGCTACATTTGTTAAGAACTTGAAGGCTGCTGATAGCAATGCTTCATTCGAACTTGCTATTTGTGGTTTTACTGATAATGCAGGTTGGAAGAATTGCACAGCAGTTCAGAGCAAGCAAAAGAACCTCGCTCTTTCACAGAGCCGTGCGGAGTCAGTAAAGGCTCAGATTGTTGGTGCTGGTTATCCTGCAGCTCGTTTGGTAAGTGTTAAGGGTTATGGCGAAGAAAATCCTGTAGCTAGCAATGCAACTGCAGCTGGTAAGAAGGAAAACCGCCGTGTAGAGGTTTATATCCTCCCTAGCAAGGACATGATTGAAGCTGCTAATCAAGAAGCAGGTAAATAATTAAACATTGCTTGTAAAAAAAGTAATCTGTTTTTTTAATACAAGTTCTGTGGAACAAGTTATTTAGAAACATCCAAAATGTAAAAAGGCGTTCATTCTGTTGTATGAGTGAACGCCTTTTTTGGCATAGTGAATACTCAGAGTTTAATTATTTGAATATGAATGAATCTGTATCTCTTATGTCGGTTTCACTTCATTAGGTAGGGTATTCCCGAAATCTTATGCCAAGTAGTCTGTAAAGTATAAAGGCTTAGTAAAGACCGTCCAACCTTAGGCTGGACGGCAAAGTAATATGTATTAAAAGGCAAAGTCTATTGATTAACTTGACCAAGTCTATTGATTAACTTGACCAAGTCTATTGATTAACTTGACCAAGTCTATTGATTAACTTGACCAAGTCTATTGATTAACTTGACCAAGTCTATTGATTAACTTGACCAAGTCTATTGATTAACTTTGCCTTTTCTATTGATAAACTCGGACTTGTTAATTGATTGCTCTGAAAAGGGGTGAATACGGATTATTACTGATTGTACTGATTTCTTTCTCTTCGGATTGAAAAGGAAAAAGGGGCTTGCAGAATAGAATTTTTTATAGGTCTTTCCCTAAAAGCAGTCTAAAGTGTCGAAAAAAAGTATGTTAACTTACTTTGCCATTTAAGTTAACTTACTTGGCAAAGTAAGTTAACATACTCGGGCTTGTTTGTTAACTTACTTTTTGGGGCATAAAATATTTCAAGTAGGAAATAAGGTAGACAAAAAAAGCCACCAGCTAAAAAGCTGATGGCTGTATGTTGCATTTGTTCCACTTGGAACTTATTTGCTACATTAAGATGGAGAACATAAATTAGTTCTTGAAGAAGTCCTTAACGGCTTCGTTGGGAACCATCTGTTCGTCAAAGATATAAGCACCAGTTTTGGGGCTCTTTACCATCTTGATTACCTTGGTGTATGAACGTCCGTCGGTCTTACCTTCCTGGAGCGTTGCGACTGTTTTCTTTGCCATGGTTTACTGTGGTTTATTTAATTTCTTTGTGGATGGTCATTCTGCGGAGAATGGGGTTGTACTTCTTCAACTCCAAACGTTCGGGAGTGTTTTTGCGGTTCTTCGTCGTGATGTAACGAGAAGTTCCGGGAAGTCCGCTTTCCTTCATTTCAGTGCATTCGAGGATAACCTGAACGCGGTTGCCTTTAGCTTTCTTTCCAGCCATTGTTTTCTACGTTTTTAGCCGATTACTTTAATATTTTTCCAATCGCAATATCCCTTGGCTACGGCGCTGTTGAGAGCGGCGTCCAAGCCGACCTTGTTGATGAGGCGCAGACCTGCGGCGCTAATGCGGAGGCTGATCCAGCAGTCCTGTTCAACATAGTAGAACTTCTTAGTAAACAAGTTTACATCAAACGAGCGCTTAGTGCGACGCTTCGAGTGAGAAACGTTGTTGCCAATCATGGCCTTCTTTCCTGTAATTTGACAAATCTTAGACATTGCTTTCGCTTTGTTTCTTGTTGTGTGATAAGATGTTGGGCATTGTTGCACGTATTTCCTTTCCAGTTTGGGTTTCAGGCTTTGTTGTTGCGTAATCTTGGGGTGGTTTCCTTAAATTAACCATCTGTCAAGACGTGCTGTCCCGTTTACGAGGTGCAAAAGTACAAACTTTTTGATTTACACCAAAGTTTTTGCACCGTTTTTTTACAAAAGCGATGCAAAAACTTTATTTATTGCCCATTTTAGGGACTATTCGGAAATATAATTCTAACTTTTTTGTCAGTCTTTATTCGGCTACCGTATCGCCTTCTTCACCCTTGATAAAGTCGAGCAACATGTGCATAGCAGCAGAAGTGGCTGAGGCTAAGTTCTTGTCGCGGCCATTGTCCTCTTCAATCATGCGAGTAACAATATGGTCAGTGTTACCTACAGCAATCCAAATAGTACCAACAATCACACCCGACTTGCCACCATCAGGACCGCCAGGACCAGCATAACCGCTGATAGCTACGGCATAGTCTGTGTTGAAGAGTTTGTTAGCGCCCACAACCATTTGGCGAACAACTTCCTCGCATACGGGAGTCTGTTCTTCAATAACTTTGGGGTCAACGTTGAGGAGATTTTCCTTAACCTCGTCAGCGTAGCAAATTAAGCCACCTTTATAGTAGTTTGAGCTACCAGGAACGGCTGTGATAACACTTGCAATGCGACCAGCGGTGCAGCTTTCAGCAGTAGAGAGCGTTTTGCACTCGCGCCACAAAATTTCATTGATTTCCTTACTTACCAGTTTGAGATCTAAATCCATTTTTTTCTTGTATTTGCGTTTTGTTGGGATACTTATTTATTTTCACTTTATATTCAGAACCCATCTTTTGTTAGAGTGTAGTTCTTGAGTATGCGGGTTTGTCGATAGAACAGAAGTCCTTGTCAAGATATTTAAAGTAGCCAGTAATGGCAATCATTGCCGCATTGTCGGTGGTGTATGAAAAACGTGGGATGTAAATGTCCCAACCATTCTTCTCAGCTCTTTCTTTAAAGGCGTTGCGCAGCCCTGTGTTTGCAGAAACTCCACCTGAGAGTGCTACGTGCTTGATGCCTGTTTCTTTAACAGCACGATCAAGTTTCTTCATTAAAATGTCCACAATGGTACGTTCTAATGAAGCTGCTAAGTCTTCCTTGTGTTGTTCTATAAAGTCGGGGTTGTCTTTAATTTGATCGCGTAGGAAGTAGAGGAACGAAGTTTTTAACCCCGAAAAACTATAGTCTAAACCGCTAATATTAGGCTTAGCAAATTTATAAGCTTCGGGATTTCCTTGTCGAGCCAATTTATCGATAATAGGTCCACCCGGATAGCCAAATCCCATTACCTTCGAACATTTATCCATTGCTTCGCCTGCGGCATCGTCAATGGTTTGTCCCAAGATTTCTAATTTATTATAGGCATTCACCTTCACAATTTGCGAGTTACCACCGCTTACTAATAAGCAAAGGAAGGGGTAGGGCGGAAGTTTGTGCTCATCGTCTTTGGTTTGTATGAAGTGTGCCAAGATGTGACCTTGCAGGTGGTTTGCTTCAATGAATGGGATGCCCAAAGAGGTTGCCAATCCTTTAGCAAATGAAACCCCCACGAGTAGTGAACCCATAAGTCCGGGTCCTAAGGTAACTGCAATAGCAGAGAGTTCCTCCTTTTTTACGCCAGCTTGTTTGAGTGCTTGGTCTACTACTGGCACAATGTTTTGTTGGTGAGCACGCGAAGCCAATTCTGGTACAACACCTCCATATGCTTTATGCACGGCTTGACTGGCAGTGACGTTACTCAACAAAAAACCATCGCGTAACACGGCAGCCGAAGTATCATCGCAACTCGATTCTATAGCAAGAATTGTAATCATTGTAATATCAAAACTTTTTTAGCGGAGTATGTTTAGTGTGTAAGCACTTCCAAACCATTCTCTGTCATCAAGAAAGTGTGTTCCCATTGTGCTGAGGGCAATTCGTCTTCAGTCACAACGGTCCAACCATCCTCTTCGTCAATAAACACCTCGTGTGTACCCATATTTATCATAGGTTCGATGGTAAATACCATACCGGGTACTAATAACATGCCGTGGTGGTGTGTGTTGTAATGGTCAACTTCAGGGTCTTCGTGAAATTCGAGTCCTACACCATGTCCACAAAGGTCGCGAACTACACTAAAACCATTTTTGCGAGCATGTTTTTCGATAGCCTTACCAATGTCACCTACAAACCCCCAAGGTTTAGCGGCTTCTGCGCCAATTTGCAAGCATTCTTTGGTAACGCGCACAAGTTTCTCTTTTTCGGGTGATGTTTTACCGATAATAAACATGCGTGATGCGTCACTAAAGTATCCATCAAGAATTGTGCTAACATCCACATTGATGATATCGCCTTCCTCAAGAATTTCATATTCAGAGGGGATGCCGTGGCACACAACCTCGTTGATGCTTGTACACACGCTTTTGGGGAAGCCCTCGTAGTTAAGGGGTGCAGGGATTGCACCATGTGCTACTGTGAAATCGTAGACTAGTTTATCGATTTCGGCAGTACTCATGCCAGCGTGAATTTCCTTTTCAATTAAGTCGAGCACGCCCGTGTTTACTTCGCCCGAGCGTTTAATGCCCTCAATTTGTTCAGGCGTTTTAATTAGTTTACGTGTCGGCACGAGTTCTCCTTTGTTTTGAAAACTCAGTATGCGTTTGTCGAAATCTGTAGGTTCTTGTCCTTTGGGGACGAACCAATTTCTTGTTTTTTTTCTGAACATATATTATAATATATATAAGGAGTGGCGCTTAGCCAATCCGTTGCAAAGTTAGTGCAAGGCGAGAGAAGTACAAAACGAAAAAACTTTCGTTTTTACTTCCGAGCCGCAGCCTAAATTGGCGTAGCAGAGTTAGTGCAAGGCGAGAGAAGTACAAAACGAAAAAACTTTCGTTTTTACTTCCGAGCTGCAGCCTAAATTGGCGTAGCAGAGTTAGTGCAAGGCGAGCGTATAGCAAAGAAAAAACTTGTTTTTATTATAATGCATGGTCGCATTTAATGCGTTAGCTTGCCTCTTAAATTTCAGAATAAATCAGTTCGCCGTTAATCCTTTCAGATTTCATTACGCATATTTTTTCAACGCGCATAGTAGTCTCAGGTACTTCGATATGGGTAAGAATTTGTGAGGGATGTTGCACCAAAGAGATGTGCGGAATAAAAGCCAAAGTGCTATGGGGTATCCCATGTACTATTAGGCGTTCGCGTAGTTGAAGAGCTATAGTGTTGGTTGGTTCGCTCTCTTTTATACCGCACCATATAACCCCAGCTTTTGTAGGAAAGGTTCCAAGTTTGCCCAAAGTTATAGAGAATGGTTCAAACGCGACCTCGCTCACTGCTTTGCGTATTTGTGGTAAGTTATATTTTTCGCCAATAAAGGCAAGTGTCATGTGCAGGTTACCATACGAACAGAAGTTTCCTTCAATGCCTTTCGCTTTTAACGCGTTCTGGACTCCAACAAGAGAATTCTTAAACGCGTCGTTAAATCGTATTGCTATAAAAATGCGAGACAAAAGTATTAAGTAATAAATAGTTCTAAACAAGAAGTAATACAAACGAATGGAATGGATGCAAGTAAAATAGTAGGTTACCCCTTAATACTCAAATAGGTAGTTCCTTTCAAACTATCATTAAATCGTATACCCAACTTTTCAATGCGCGAGCAATCCATTGTGAGATTTCTGGTTTGTTCGCAGAATCTTTCTTCATCGGGCAAAATCCATTTAGAGGGTTCATTCAGTTCCATCACCTCAGCAACTTGCAGAAAAAGTTTGTAACTATTCAAAGTGTTACCACTACCAAAGTTATAGATGCCACCAGGCAGCGAGAAAGCTAATTCCATATTTCTAACGACCTCCCAAACATTTGTTACACCGCGATATTCGTGAGTCGCTGCTTTTAAGGTAGAACCCTCGTTGTATGCCTTTTGCAAGTTAACCAAAATGTTGCTATTCAACTTCATTGCACTATTCGGAGCATCATACATCCAAGTAAGTCTGAGTCCTACGGCAAGCGGATAATTTCTCAGAGCCCTTTGTTCAGCCTCTAATTTGTGCTGTCCATACACATTGACAGGTTGAAGCACATCTTCTTCTTTTAGTGGACCAAGCTGTGGCGTACCATTATATACCTGGTCGCTCGACATAAAAATAAATTTAGCACCAATTAGTTTACAAGCCTTTGCCAACTTCACTGTGCCTTGTACATTAACCCTATGCGACTCCTCGGGGTGTTGTTCACAATACCAAGTGTTGCTAAGTGCCGCACAATGCAGCACAATGTCTGGACGATGCTCCTCAACATAAGCCCTTACAGCCTCTTCTCTACTCACATTCAGTTCGCTATGCGTGGGCAGAAGCAGTTCGTATTTGTCTTTATAGTAAAGAGCTAACCGACTTCCTAAAAAGCCTGTGCTACCAGTAATCAAAATTTTCTTCATGTGCTTATTTATTGTGTGTAAGATGGTTCATTAATTTTGTTTATAATTTCTCAGGACAAAGAAGTGTAGACACGTAAAGCAGTCCTGCAATCATTAGCGAAGCCCCCAATCCTACATAGAATGAGGCAATAAACGATGGTGGAATAGCAGGACAACTCCTAAGTAATATGCCAAAAGTAATCATAAAAGCCATGATAACATACGATTTTACAGGCATTATGTGCCATACCTTTCGTTTGTCGGCATCAATATTCCGAATACGTCGCACATTCTTAAACAGCATTTTAACAAACATATTCGAAAACAGAAACATCGTTACCATACAGCCCATAATCATCAAAACCGAGGTGTTGTCAATATGCGTCCATGACACCACACCAATTCTGCAAACATTAAAGCCTGCAATTAGCCAGATAATACCAGCAATGAAAGCGAGAGATTTGGTCTTCATATCTTATATCCTAAAATAATTTTGAACACCTACTTATATTCATGTCTAAACCATACACAGCATGGTTCGACTCTACAAAAGTACCGAAAAATCAGCATCTTGATAGTCAAAAGTCTCAGAAAGTTTGTTTTCCCCCCTTAAAAACTATTTTTCCGTATATAGAAGAGAAATCTTCAAGAAAATAAAACTCCTCATACAACCTTTTATCTTAATATTATTGTTTATATTTGCAACCGTTTAAGAAATAAGGGGTGCTTCACGCTTGTGATGCTGAGATTATACCCATAGAACCTGATGTAGGTAATGCTGCCGAAGGGATTGCTTCAATAAAAACGAAAATTGCATACATTTCTGTTTTTTACTTTGCTTATAATTAAAACGCAGATGTAATCAAACTCGTCAACGATTGAAGTTTATTTTTCTATTCCGTATTTTCTTTGTGACACAGGCTAATTAGACCTCTTTTAAAACAATAAATAATGAGGTATATTAGCGTATTGACAATAGCTGGCTCTGATAGTTGTGGTGGAGCTGGCGTGCAAGCTGACATTAAAACAATGTCAGCCTTAGGTGTTTATGCCGCTTCAGCCATTACATCCGTAACGGTGCAAAATACACTTGGTGTGCAAGCCATTCAAGCCATAGAGCCTCCCATCGTAGCAGGACAAATTAAGGCTGTGATGGATGATATTCATCCAGTGGCAATAAAAGTGGGTATGGTAAACGATCAAGCAACCATTCATGCCATTGCCAGTACCTTGCGCCAATATGCTCCTACACGTTTGGTGGTTGACCCTGTTATGGTATCGACAAGTGGTTCGATGCTTATGCAGCCCGATGCGCTTGCAGCTTTTTGCACAGAGTTGTTGCCTTTAGCCTCTCTGTTAACGCCCAATATTCCCGAGGCAGAGGTTTTGTCGAAAACCAAAATCAGTACACCACAGGATATGGATCAAGCAGCCCAGCGCATTTTGGCTTTAGGTTGTGAAGCCGTATTGATAAAAGGAGGACATTTGGCGGGAGATGTGAAAACAGACAAACTCTATGTGAAAGATGGTAGCATACACACTTTTACACATGCCGCTATTGCCACACCCAATACACATGGCACGGGGTGTACACTCTCGTCAGCCATTGCCTCGTTCTTAGCACGCGGCTTGTGCTTGTCTGATGCAGTGTCGCATGCCACAGTTTATCTCAGCAAAGCACTCGAAGCAGGTAGCACTGTGAAGATAGGAGAGGGGCATGGACCTGTTTGTCATTTGTTTAATCCTCAAAAAATGATAATCGCATGATACAGTTTATAACCCATGCTAACACACGCTATGGTTATGTTGAAGGTGCTCGATTGGCACTCCAAGGAGGTTGTCGATGGGTGCAACTTCGAATGAAGGATGCCGATGAAGCTACTTTTTGGGCAGCAGCTACCGAAATAGGGGCTTTATGTAAGCAATACCATGCCGTGTTTGTGCTCGATGACCATGTGGAGTGGGTAAAAACAACAGGAGCCAATGGTGTGCATTTAGGCAAGAATGATATGCCTGTAGATGAGGCCCGAAAACTTCTTGGCAAGGATTACATTATAGGTGGTACAGCCAATACGTTTACCGATGTTGAACGCCTTTATCGCCAAGGAGCCGACTACATAGGTTGTGGCCCTTTTAGATTTACTACTACCAAAAAGAACCTTTCGCCCGTATTAGGTATTGAGGGCTATCAAAACATCGTGCAGCAAATGCAAGCCCATAACATCCCTTTGCCCATCGTAGCCATCGGAGGCATTTTAAAGCAAGACATCCACTCGATCATGCAAACTGGTGTAAGTGGTATTGCCGTGAGCGGAGGCATACTAAATGCAGAAGACCCCGTGGAAGAAATGAAGCAATTTGTTTCTCAAGTTCCCGCTAGTAATAATCAGTTATAAATAACACAACCAAAAATATATGGAAACAAAAATCAAATTTAAGTACCCTTCGTCTGAGAAGGTGTATTTGAGTGGAAAACTCTTTCCCGAAATAAAAGTGGGTATGCGTCGTGTACACCTCACACCTACTGTAACCTTTGAGGGAGACAAGCGTCATGAGCAACCTAATGCGCCCGTATATATATATGACACCAGTGGTGCGTATAGCGATCCAAATGTAGAAATCAATTTAGAGAAGGGGCTCCCCAAATTGCGCCAGTCATGGATTGAAGGTCGTAAGGAAGGCGAAACGCAGATGTTCTTTGCCAAAAAAGGCATTATTACACAAGAGATGGAGTACGTAGCCATCCGCGAAAACATGAATTGCGAGGAACTTGGCATCCACACACACATTACTCCAGAGTTTGTGTGCAAAGAGATTGCTGAAGGTCGTGCCGTTATCCCAGCCAACCGAAAGCACCCCGAGTCTGAACCCATGATTATTGGTACGAACTTCTTGGTAAAAATCAATACCAATATAGGCAACTCATCCACAACCTCGGGTATAGAAGAGGAGGTTGAAAAAGCCGTGTGGAGTTGCAAATGGGGTGGCGACACCTTGATGGATCTTTCAACTGGTAACGATATTCACGAAACGCGCGAGTGGATTCTTCGCAACTGTCCCGTGCCAGTAGGTACGGTGCCTATGTATCAGGCTTTCGAAAAAGTGAATGGAAAGGCTGAGGACCTGACTTGGGAAATTTTCCGCGATACACTCATTGAACAATGCGAGCAGGGTGTAGACTACTTTACCATTCACTGTGGCATACGTCTAAAGAATATTCATTTGGCAGACACCCGACTCACGGGCATTGTGAGCCGTGGTGGTAGCATTATCTCCAAGTGGTGTAAGGTGCATCAGCAAGAGAGCTTCCTTTACGAGCATTTCGATGATATTTGCGACATCTGTGCGCAGTATGACGTAGCTATTTCTTTGGGTGATGGTTTGCGTCCTGGTTCAACACACGATGCCAATGATGCAGCACAGTTTGCCGAGCTCGACACCATGGGCGAACTTGTGGAACGTGCTTGGGCTAAGAACGTGCAAGCCTTTATTGAAGGTCCTGGCCATGTGCCCATGCACAAAATTAAGGAGAACATGGAGCGCCAAATCGAAAAGTGTCATGGTGCCCCCTTCTATACCTTAGGTCCGCTCGTGACAGATATTGCTCCAGCCTACGACCACATCACCTCAGCCATAGGTGCCTCCATGATAGGTTGGTATGGCACAGCCATGCTCTGTTACGTAACACCTAAAGAACATCTTGCATTGCCCGAGAAGGAAGATGTGCGTGTGGGTGTAGTAACCTATAAAATAGCAGCTCATGCAGCCGACTTAGCCAAAGGACATCCTGGTGCCACTGTGCGCGATGATGCGTTGAGTAAGGCACGCTACGATTTCCGTTGGAAAGATCAATTTAATTTGTCGCTCGACCCCGAACGTGCCCTTGAGTACTACAAGTCAAGCAATTCTGTGGATGCAAACTACTGCACCATGTGTGGTCCAAACTTCTGCGCTGCTCGCATCAGTCACTCGCTTAAAAACTGTAATGAAGAATAAAAAACATAGATTTAAAACAACATAAAAATGATTGAGACACAAGTATCAAAAGGTATTATTAGTACCTATTTCGACAAACTTCAACGTAATCTGAACCTCGACGTAGCCATTGTTGGTGGTGGCCCTTCAGGCATTGTGGCAGCTTATTATTTGGCAAAGGCTGGATTAAAGGTTGCCCAGTTCGACCGCAAGCTCTCTCCCGGTGGAGGCATGTGGGGTGGTGCCATGATGTTCAACCAAATTGTTATTCAGGAAGAAGCCATGCACATCATCAAGGATTTCGACATCAACTACGAAGCCTTTGAAGACGGACTTTACACCATCGACTCTGTTGAGAGTACATCAGCTTTGCTTTATCATGCCGTACACGCAGGTGCCACCATTTTCAACTGCTATTCGGTAGAAGACGTAATCTTTAAAAACGATGTGGTGAGTGGTGTGGTTGTAAACTGGACTCCTGTATTGCGCGAAGGTATGCATGTTGACCCACTCAACATTATGGCAAAGTGTGTAATTGATGGTACTGGTCATGACAGTGAAATGTGTAAGGTTGTTGCTCGCAAAAATGGCATACAACTCGACACGCCCACAGGCTGCGTAATTGGCGAACGTTCATTAGACGTAGTTGAGGGAGAACGTATGGTCGTTGAAGGCACACGCGAAATTTATCCTGGTCTTTACGTTTGTGGTATGGCATCTTCAGCTGTAGCAGGTACTCCCCGCATGGGACCTATCTTTGGCGGTATGATGCTCTCTGGTAAGAAAGTTGCCGACTTGATTATTGAGAAATTGAAAAAATAAGGTGTAATAAATAAAGGGTTATAGGGGATTAAATATTCTAATAACCCTTTATTTATCTCTATAGACATATATATGAAGTGGATTGTAATCACCTCTCCCGAATTCATCTCGGGAGAGGCTATTTTTATTGACAAGTTGTTTCGTCACGGACTCGATTTGTTGCATTTGCGTAAGCCAGAGGCACCTGTTGAGGCTTATCGTGCATTGTTACAAAGCATTCCTGCAATGTGGCACAATCGCATCGTGCTGCACGAGCATTTTGCTTTAGCCACAGAGTTTGCACTTCATGGCATACACCTTAACCGTCGTTGGCAGCAAGTGCCCACAGATTTTCAAGGCAGTGTGTCGTGTTCTTGTCATAGTTTAGCTGAAGTGGCTGTCAATAAGCCCCAGCGTCAGTACGTCTTTTTAAGTCCCATATTCAATAGTATATCTAAGAAAGGCTATGCTGCAGCCTTTACTGATGCCACTTTGCAACAAGCAGCAAACAACGCTCTTATCGACCATCAAGTAGTTGCCCTTGGAGGGATAACTGCAGCTCACATCCCGCAACTCCGAGCTTGGCACTTTGGTGGAGCAGCCTTTTTAGGGGATATATGGAACCGCATGCACCATCCCCAAGTAGATGCTTATTTAGCACAGTTGCGTCAGGTACTTTCTGACCCTGATGCAATTACCTAATAATCAAATACAAGTCATTTTCTAAACAAAACCAAGGATATTCTTGACTAATCCCAATAAAAGCCCCAACTTTGCAGTATACAAACCCAAATACACTATGAATGTTATGAAACAAATATCGCGCAAAGCACTGTTACTCATTTTTTGTCTTGCAACAGTACTTGGAACACAAGCAGCAGAAGTTGTTTATCGCATAGTAGAATTCAATAAACAGACGGGTGAATTCATACTTTCAGCCAGCGGACAAGTGCCACAAGGTGCTTGGGCGTATTTTGAAAATGAATATGGAGCTACATCGGGAAATCGCTATAATCAAATTCCGCGCAACCGCCAAGCCAGCCTCTTTTTAAAGGGTTGGCAAGGATGCACTATCAAGTATATCACATTCAGCTTATGTTCTAATAACAAAGCTGGACAACTTGGCTACACCATTAGCGACAACGACACCCCGCTCTACACACAACGTCCTGCCGACTTTGCTTCTGACCAATGGTTTGGCACCTGGGTGTCGAAGGACTTAGGCGTGTATGTAGACATTGAAAAGCGCATTGATGTGCCAGCTTTCACCACCGATTCAGCTTTCATCACTTTGCAAGGAGGTACAGCCGAAGGGTCTGTTTATGTCAATGCCATCACCATTCATTATGATGCACCCACTGATGTTGTGCTTGAATCTCCCTTAGGTTGGAGTTACGAAAAACTTAGCAAAAAGAGCAAAATTAGTGAGGGTGACGAGTGCATGTTATTTCGCAATGGTTGTGCTGCAGCCGACATCGATGGCATGGAAACCTCGCATTATTTAGATGCAGTATCCTTGCCCACAACCACCGACGTTACACAACCCGACGTATTGCGTTTTAAGTTGCATCAAACCGATGTGCAGGGTCAGTGGACGCTTACTGATCAATACGGACGCACCCTTGGTGCCACTGGCAAACAAGCCTTGGCATGGAACGAAGGGAGCACCCAGTGGAACATCACCTTGGGGTATGAGGGTGCCAGCATCACCAATGCTAACACTACCTATGGCACATTACGCTTTAATGCTCCTGCTGAGACTTATGCGCGTTTCAATGTGTATACTTCTTCATCCTTACCCTTACCCTTTCTTTATCGCAAGGTCAAACAACAAACACCCATCGTAGCTCGTTCGCTTACCTTTGCAGAGACTACACAAACAGTTGATTTGAATGTTGCGCACATTGCTCTTAAGCCAGTTCTTTCACCTACTTCTATCACCGACCAGCGCATCTGTTGGACAAGTAGTAATCCTTTAGTAGCAACCGTAAATGGAGGTTATGTAACACTGAATGGAACAGGCTACACCAACATTACCGCCTCAACTGTTGATGGTGGTGCCACAGCAACACTTCAACTCCATGTAGTAGACAATTCCACAGGTATCCAGTCGCAAACTATTCATTCCGCTCCTTCTACCTCGCGCAAACATATTCAGAATAATCGTGTTGTCATTACCACTTCACATGGCGTGTTTGATGTTGAAGGAAAAAAAATAAGTAATGTTCTTAAGTAATAAGTAAGTTCTTAAGTAATAAGTAATAAGTAATACAAATTAATGGGCTTTTAATGCAACGTGTCTATTATTTAGATTTAGTTCTCGTCCCGTTAGTTTGTATTACTTATTACCTATTCTTTATTACTTATTACTTCAACTACTCACATAGTTTGTAATACTTAAAACTTAATACTTAAACTAATTATTTGGTCTCTAATTTGCTCATCAAGCAGTTGGTTGTCAGCTAAGAGTTGCTGTACATTGTAGCGGTCGTAGAGACCTTTTTTGATACCACCTACAAGAACTTTCATGTCAGAGGTACCATAGTAAGAAGCAATGCGTTCGCCAAAGCCACCATCTTTACAACCATCTTCAAGTGTAACAACAAGTTGGTGGTCAGTCTTTAATGCTTCGAGTGTTGCGGCATCAACCTCGTGCAGGTAACGCGGATTGATGAGTGTAGCATCGATACCCTTTTCGGCTAACAGGCGTTGCACACTTTCTCCCTTCTGATAAAACGACCCAGCAGCAATAATGGCAACCTTTGAGCCTTGGTGCATCACCTTGTAATGTGGTTCGTAACTATAGTCGGCATCAACCACATCGGTAGTGTGAATTACGCCATTGCTTGGCATACGTATGGCAATGGGTTTTTGATCTTGCTGAATAGCCCAACGCAGCATGGCAAAGTATTCCTCGCAGGTGGTGGGAGCAAGATAAATGAGTCCAGGAATGCTGCAAAGCATGGGAATGTCGAAAAGGCAAATGTGCGTAATGTCGTTCATTGAATTTACGCCACCGCCCACAACATTGATAACAGCAGGGTTGGCATTGATGCAGAGGTCTTGTGCTATTTGGTCGTAGGTGCGTTGAATAAAAGTGCTATATACGCTCCACACGGGATGGAGTCCACCCTTTGCCATACCCGAAATCATGGCAGCAGCTTGTTCCTCGGCAATACCCATGTCAATGTGTTGTTTGCCAGCTAAAGCACGCTTTTCGGCAGTAAAACCAGCTGCGGTAGGTGTACCTGCAGTAACGGCAATGAGTGTGGGGTCGTGTTGCATCTCTTGCAACATCCAGTCGCTAAAGAGTGTTTGGTAGTCCTCTGAGGCAGGAATGTTGGGCATAGTGCCATCTGCATTTCTGCGTGGACGACTGCCATCTTCTAGGTTAAAGGGTAAGCCCCAGTGCCATGCTTCTTTGTTTTGCACAGCAGGTGTATAGCCGTGTCCTTTTTCGGTGTGAATGTGCAGAACGGTGGGGCGGTTCGTATCTTTTACGCTCTTAAAGAGTTCGATGAGTTTTGCCACATCGTTACCTTCTTCCAAATATTTATAATCAAAGCCCCAAGCCTTGAACCAATTGTGTGAACATGAGCCTTGACTTTCGCGCAAGGCACGCAGATTTTTGTAGAGACCACCATGGTTCTCGGCAATCGACATCTCGTTATCGTTTACCACAATAATGATACCCGTGTTGAGTTCGGAGGCTTCAGAGAGTCCTTCCATGGCTTCGCCTCCCGAGAGTGAACCATCACCAATAACGGCAATGATGTTCTCGTTGGTCCCCTTTATGTCGCGTGCTTTTTGCAAACCTGTGGCAAGACTGATGGAGGTGGAGGTATGTCCTATTTCAAAATTATCGTAGTCAGGGCATTCTGTCGGCGATGAATATCCGCTTATAGCATTCATGTCATCCACATTGCCTAAAAAACCTGCCGCACGTCCAGTCAGCACTTTATGTGGATAGCATTGGTGACTAACATCGAACACAAACTTATCTTTAGGTGCATTAAACACATAGTGAAGTGCTACGGTCGCTTCTACGAAACCAAGGTTTGGACCTACATGCCCACCATGTTTGCTCACACGGTTTAATACAGCTTGACGAGTCTCGTTGGCAACAATGTTGAGTGCCTCAATGTCTAAGTTTTTTAAGTCGGCAGGCGACTGAATATTTTCTAATATCATAAGGGAAATGTATTAAGTATTAAGTGTTAAGTATTAAGTATTACATTCTTGCAAAATGGCATTTTTAGTAAAGTATTACATTCTTGCAGAATGGCATTCTTAGTAAAGTATTACATTCTTGCAAAATGGCATTCTTAGTTAAGTATAACATTCTTGCAGAATGAACAGTGAACTTAAAAAGTTTGCTGCAAAGGTAAGCATGTTGGGCAAAATAGATAGTACCTGAAAGTCGGAAAATAATACCATTTTTGCTTTACTTATAAGCAAATAGGTAATACTTCTTACTCGCAAACGTTTACTTAAAACTTATTCTGTTAACTTCAAAACTTGTCATAGCATTAAACAGGCGTACTTTTTGGGCTTGGCGCAGCATATCGGGTGTGATGTCTGCCTCTTGAATACTTCCTTCATCAAGTAAGCGAGCGCGTTGGGTTCCTGCCAACAAGGGTGTGCGAGGGGTGAGCCAATGTGTACCATCGTAAATGGCAATATTGGTAAACGAGGTGTCTGTAACAAGACCATTTTTAACTATAATAATATCGTCGCAGTTGCCTCTTTGGGCAAGTAAGGCATTTAGCGCACTGCGGTCAGTGCTTTTATAACTATAGTCTATAGCATCGTCTGTTACTATTTGTAACGACTGAATGCAACGCATAACATAGGGAATATATTCCACTTGTTCTATCCCTTCGGCTCCATACACCACACGTACTTTTATAACACCTTCGCTTGTTTGAGGCATAATGCTATTTTGCAAACAGGGCATGTGGGTGTTGGCAAGGGTGGGAAAAAAGTGACAAATGGTACGTTCCATCCTTGCCTGATGATAAGTTAAACCAATGGGTTTTCCATTCGTCATTTTTAAGGTCTCAACGAATTGTGGGGTCATAATGCTTATAGAATTAAATTGTCAAAATCCTTTTTCGGTTATCGGCAAATAAACCTTCTGTACCACTTCTTCATATTCTTTTTTACACTCGCTCAAAGATGTGATGCCACCGCCAGCTTTGAATGAAAGATGGGCATGCGCATCTTCCTCAATAAAGCGAATAATGACAGCAGAGTTGAGTTCTCCTTGGTTGTAAATGCCCATGATGCCTGTGTAGTAACCTCGTTCGTAACCTTCGGCTTCATGAATAATTTCTACTGTTTTGGGTTTAGGAGCTCCAGTAATGGAACCAGCGGGGAGTTGTGCAGCTATAATATCGCCAAGGTGGTTGGAATAATTGTGAGGTAATAAACCACAGACTTCAGAACTGGTTTGCAAAATGCGTCCTTTGTTAGTGTGTAACACATCCATGTAGCGGTAGCGCGTAACTCTTACGTGTTTTGCCACTCTACTCAAATCGTTGCGTATAAGGTCAACTATCGTAGCATGTTCGGCAGCCTCTTTGGTGTCTGCCATAAGCATTTCGGCAGCATGGGGGAGGGTGGCATCAATGGTTCCCTTCATGGGATATGAATAGATGCGGTGGTCTTTGATTCGCAAAAAGGTTTCGGGTGAGAAGCATACAAATCTTCTTCCCTTTTGGTGGTCTCCCTTCAATAAAAGTTTGTATTTACCTTTGGCATATTCAAAGATCTCTTCAAGTTTGAGGTTACACTTTACATCAACCTTGCATGTGAGATTGGTAAGGAAACTATTACCTGCCAGAATATGGCTTTTAACCTTGTCGAAATTCTTTTGGTAGTCCTTATATAATGGAGCGTTAACTTGCCATTTCACAACGTGGGGTAGGGGCATGGGTGTTGTATTGCAAATGTTGCTAATTCCTTCAAAGTTGTAAAGGCATTCATCGGGTTGAATTTGTGATAGTTTACGAATATAGGCATCGTCACCTCGATAATTGATGACAAAAAGAAAAGGTTCTCCCTCCTGAGCTAATTGGTTAATGTGTTGGATGATTTCTTGTTTCATACACAAGATTTTAAGTATTAAGTAAGTTCTTAAGTATTACAAACCAATGAGGCTTCCTATGCACGTTTCTATTGGCTTACTAATTTCATCTCATTAGTTTGTATTACTTATTACCTATTACTTGAGAACTCATATAGTTTGTAACACTTAACACTTAATACTTAACACTTAATACTTACCTTAATGACATTTTCCTCTTTGTTTTCAAAGATGCGGTAAGCTTCTTCGATTTGGCTGAGGGGAAAGCAGTGCGTAATGAGCGGTGTAGTGTCTATTTTACCCTGCTCTATAAGATGCAGAATCTCTGCGCAGTCGCAACCATCAACACCCCCAGTTTTAAACGTAAGGTTTTTGCCATACATGTGGGGGAGAGGCAATATCTGAGCTTCGTCATAAAGAGCAACAATCGTGACAATGGCATTGGGACGTGCACACTTCCAAGCCATCTCAAAAGTATCTTTGGCACCAGCGACCTCCAATACCCGATCGGCACCTCCATGGTCGCTATGCGCTTTAACAAAATCCTCGCAATCTTCAGGTGTGGTGAGCAACACATTTGGATAGTGCTTGGCAACAAAGGCACGTCGTTCAGCCGAAGCCTCACACACAATGATGCGACAAGGCTGTTTCAGCATGGTGCAGAGTAAGGTGCAGATGCCTGTAGGACCAGCACCTATAATAAGTACGGTGTCGGCTTCTGTAATCTCGCTAATGCGTGTAGCCCAAAAGCCAGTAGCCAATATATCGCCTACAAAGAGAGCTTGTTCGTCAGTAACACTATCGGGAATGCGGTTCAACCCTTGTGTAGCCAATGGCACACGCACATATTCTGTTTGTCCACCATCAATGCGGCAACCTAAAGCCCAACCACCATGCTCTGATGTGCAGTTATTAACAAACCCCTGCTTGCAATAAAAGCACTCGCCACAAAAGGTCTCCACATTAACCGTAACGCGGTCGCCAACATTCAAGCCCTTTACGTCAGCTCCAAGTTCTTCAATCACCCCAACCATCTCGTGTCCCACAGTGATGCCTGGTACCGCTCTGGGCACACTGCCATGCTTAATGTGTAAGTCGCTGGTGCAGATGCTGCTTAAGGTAACACGCACCAAAGCATCCGTAGATTCTTGCAATGTGGGTTTGGGTTTATCAATCAGGGCAAAATGTCCTTTCTCAATGTATGTATATGCTTTCATAATTGTTTTTGCAATAGTGTGTTATTTCGTAAATTCAGAATTTTTAGAACCACCCTTAAGCCTCTTCACTGCCAAATGATGCCCAGCCTTTGCTGCTTTGCGATAGTAAAGCATAGCTTTTTCAAGGTTAGGACAATCCACCCATCCCTCTTCATAACTTTGTCCGATGCGAAACCAAGCATAAGGGTCGGTTGAGTGCATGTAGGCATCCACGGCTTTGCGCAAGTCCTTAGCCACTGGGGGTAAACCTTTTCGATAAATGTCGCCCATATTAGTTGGGGCATATAGCAAGTCGCCATGTTTCATAGCCTCGCCATACCAATAAATAGCTTTTTGTGCATCTTGTGGTGTACCAATGCCATGCTCGTGAATCGTACCAATGTCGTTGAGCACTACGCCTTCCACGTGATTCAACATACCGCATTGATAATTGTGGGCAATGTTTAAAAGCAGTTGCGTGTCTGCCAAACTGTAACTTTCAGTAGTTATGGCACCATCCGTTTGCCAAGATTGCACCGTACCTATCGATTGGTGTTGGGGAACATCCACCTCCTCGTCTATCATCAAGTCCTCTACCACCTCATCATAGGGCAAAAGTTGGTGATTCAGCATGTAGTGGATGTAGCCAAATATGCGTGGTGTTGACGAGTAAATGCAAACGCCCATGGCACGGAGTGCCGCATGGCTTACATATAGGTTTTGCTCTTGAATGGGTAATGAAATGTAAAACTTTTTGTTGAGCACTAAATGGCATTTAAGGTATGCCACTACTTCGCCCATCGTGTAGGCTACCCAATTCTCGTCATACTGTTGGTAGGCTGTTTTACCCTCTTCTTGATAGGGAGCGTGGGTTAGCAAACGAGTCAGCGTGTCAAGCAAATAGGGCCAAAAGCGATAGTCATCGTATGCAGCCAAACCATCCATGCTCAGCACATAGGCTCCATCTATTTTCTCGATAAGAAAAAGCGTAACCGAATGTTCTTCCCTATAAAATGCCCAGCATCCTGCCATATCTGTCGGACTGATAACCAAGCGTACATCTGTCACGCCTAATAAGTTTGTTAATAGCGCAAAATCGAGGTCTTCGTCTGATGTGATGATTTGTTGTATGAGCATTATTTTTATAAAGGGTTATTGAGGTTAAAAGGGGGTGGTTCAATTTCTGATTTTTCAGAACAATGGATTGAAAAAACAAAGGTAGTGATAATCGATGAAAGCAGGGGGCTATTCCTTTAACTTTTAAAGCAAAAAAATCCCCATAAACAAATTGTGAAGACACACAACTTATTTATGGGGATTGATATGGCATCAATCGATGTCTGTTACTTGAAACTTCTTGTTGAAGGTTAAGTCCACACCGTTTGTTAATTCCACTTCGTATTCTTTGGTCTTAAACTCAATTTTTTTGACAGACTGTCCTGAATAGTTCTTATTTAAGTAGTTTTTAATAGCTTGCGGAATGAAGTATGCAGGAACTGCACCTTGCTTACATTCAATTTCCGTTACTTTTCCTTTTTGGTCGAACTCTACTTTAGTACCATTTTGCAGCACCACGTCATAGCTTTTATTGATAATGCCCGCTTCAACAGTAGCAAGCAACACCGTTTGGCTTTTGAAATAGGTGTTGAGCACGGTTTGTGCCTTAACCAGAAGTGTCTTCACAGAGATAGGCTTGTCATTGTCAGCCATTGCCATAGTGAAGCAAGATGCCGCACAACAAAGGGCAATCATCATCGTTTTCAATGTTCTTTTCATAATGCCGTACTTTTTTGAATTTATAAAATTGTTTGTTCTATAAATATTTGACGTAAGTGAAGCAAAAAGGTTTAAGGCTTGTTCAAAAAAAACAGATTTTCGGGCTACATTTTTAATGTGTGTGCTCCAATCTCAGCAAAAAACTTTTAGCTGCTAATCCTCCAGCAAAGCCAGTTAAGGCATGATTGGAACCGATAACACGGTGGCAAGGAATGAGAATGCTGATGCCGTTGGCACCTATAGCTTTAGCCACAGCTCTGCAGGCTTTAGGCTTGCCAATGCTTAGAGCAATGTCCTGATAACTCATCGTTTCTCCGTAGGGAATGTTGCGCAATGCTTTCCAAACCTGTAGTTGAAAATCAGTTCCTATGGGATGCAATGCAACATCAAAGGTTTTGCGCTTACCAGCAAAGTATGCGTCAAGTTGTTCTTTGGTTTGTTGTAAAACAGACGAAGTTTCCATTCTGAACACAGCATTTACACCTTTTGCAAGTCGTTGTTGGTTGCGTTGGGCAGTTGGCATTTGGTTCCAATCGCAAAGGTACAATTTGTTGTCCATCGAAGCTAAAATAAGTTCTCCACAGGGTGAGCTATAATATTGTATGTGAACAATTTGTTTCTCAACTTCCATAGGTTTCTACTTTAAAATTTCTTTTTCAATCCAAGCCATCAGCACAGCAACTGCATATTGTTGTTCTTGGGGTGTTAAGAGTCTTCCTGCGGGAATGTGATGCCACTTAAAGAAACATCCTCTGCAACAACAGCCAGTGGCATGTTGTGCCAAAAACACGGGATGCCCTTTCATAGGAGTTTGCTTGCCATCGTTGGGGATGGTGGCAGGTGCCAAACGTTTAGCTACGAAATCAGCAGCATGCCTTCGAATCGTTGCCAAACCTTTTTGAGCGATGTATTCCTTATCTTTTGGGGTGAGATGAAAGCGACTACGGAAGGGCGATTGAGCAAGTTTTTCAAATAAAGCACTTAGGTCGTACTCCCTGTCATCCACAGTGTCATCAGTAGCCTTGTTAGGCGAAGAAGTCGGCGCACACTGTAATTCTTCGTCAGAAAATAAACTTAGTTCAACGTACTTTTTCATTGCTGTTTACCCTTTTAATTTCTTGCAAAAGTACAAAGAATTTTTTAGGGTGTCTTGCAACCTTATTGATTTTTCGAGGTGAACTCAAACAGCCATACTCCTCAAAAAAGCAAATCATCAATATTAGGTATTGTGTAAAATGGGGAGGTGAACTAAATTTGCAGAGGTTTAGAAATCAATGAATTTTTGAATAATGACAAACGTTTTGATTAGTGCTACAGGACTTTGTGGCGCAACAATGATAGGTTCCATTTTGGGTTTCTTTATTAAGGAGTTATCTCATAAATGGAATGATGCCGTGTTGGGATATTGTGCTGGTATTATGTTGGCAGCCTCAACATTGGGACTGATTGTTCCTGCTTTTGAACAAACAGAACTTTGGTGGTTGGTAGCTGTTGGTGTGATGGCAGGTGCTTTGTTTTTAAATGTGTTAGACCTTGTGACGCCTCATCTTCATCACATCACGGGACTTGACCCTGAGGAGCATTGTAACAATGCAAGGCTCAGTCATGTAATGCTCTTTGTAATGGCAATAGCCTTGCATAAATTGCCCGAGGGAATGGCTGCTGGTGTAAGTGTTTGTTCGGGTGAGGGAGTAACAGAGTGGGGTGTTTCATTAGGAATTGCCTTGCAAAACATTCCTGAAGGAATGGTGATTATTGCACCTTTGATGATGGCGGGTGTCTCTGCAGCCCGCACTTTCTTCATCTCTATATTCATAGCTCTGCTCGAAGTGGTGGGCATTCTGTTAGGCTTTGGATTAGGTACGGCTTCGTCCTCATTCCTCCCTGTTATGTTAGGCTTTGCAGGCGGTGCCATGCTTTATGTTACAAGCGACGAAATGATTCCCGAAACACATGCGCATGGCTATCAAAAGCAAGCTACCTACGCATTACTCTTAGGTTTCATTACTTTTGTATTGATGGAGAAGTGCGTGTAGTTACAGATGTAAGTACGAACGGCTTTCATCTGGGATCACTCTCAGATGAAAGCCGTTCGTAAAATAAGGCGGTTCTAAAAATTATTTCTTCTTTATTTCGTATCCAATTTTCTTAAAAGCAGCAACAAAGTCGTCATAGTGCGCTTTTTTAGGGTTGTAGATGATGGTTACCTTTTGTTCATCCACCGACGTCTCTATTTTCTTTGTACCCTTCACAAAGCGGATGTTGCTTTTAATTTTCTTTTCGCAGTTTTGGCAGTGCATTTGTGGTCGTGTGGTTACAACCAAGGTGTCGACTGCTGTTTGGGCAAAAGATTTGCCAGCAAATAAAAGCATAAATGCTACTAAAAAAAACTTCTTCATAGTTATTTTGTTTTTAGAGTGTCTAATTTAATACTTTTCTAAGTTTATAACTTTTCTAATTTAAATCGTACGCCTATATATGCCATAGCTCCTGTGATGGGACCCCACACTTGCGTGGCATCAAAGGCAGAATGCCAAGGATGGTGAGCATGGAGGATAGGATTGTTAATCTTGTAATTCGTAAGATTTTCGCCACCAACGTATAGGCTTATGTTGCGAAACTCCCTTGTTACTTGTGCCTGCAATTGAAAGTAAGCAGGATAGGCGTCTTGGTTGTAAAGTTCTCCACCACCATTTAGTTGTCCCGTAACGTCGAATTGCCAAAGTTCGAGTGGTGTTCTATACGAAAGCGTGAGCAATCCTTTGTAACGTGAGGTGAGCGGCTTTTGGCGCAAAATACCGTCGTAGGTACACTTAACGTCATTTAGGCGGAAGGCAGCCGTGGCAGTCATGCCACTTACCAATGCATAGGTAGCATCCACTTGAAAAGTGTGGCTATAGCTTTTTCCGTTCAGATTTTCAAACGAAAGCGTATGTGCTCCTTTGGCACCATCGAAGTTCATTATCATTTGGTGCTTAAAGTCGGTGTAATAATACTCCATGTTCAACTCAAGATTCTTGCCGAACAAGGGGATGTTAAGGTTGGCAGAGGCTCCCATGTTCCATGCCTCCTCTTGTTTTAAGTTAGGATCGATGAAAATTTCTCTGCCACTTGCCAAAAGCGTAATGTTTTCTGCCAAAGCGTGTGGCGAACGATATGCTTTACCCACTGAAGTGCGAAGGGTTATGATGTCGGATGGAGCATACTTAATATGCAGTCGGGGCGTAACAAAGCCACCATAATAATTTGAATAATCCCAACGCACCCCAGGCATAACAGTTAGTTGACGTCCCAACTTATAGGTGTATTGCGCATAAAGTCCTGGTGTTGTTTCGTGCGTTGTTTTGTTTTCGGCATTTGGCAATGTGCCCAGTGGGTTAAGGCGTTCATTGTAGTAGTCGTGGTTAAGCGATGCCCCCACACTCAGATTATGATTCTCGTTCACATCCGTTTCAAACATCAGTTGCGCATATCCATTCTTTTGCGTAACATCATATTGCGTTAATCCAAAAACATGGTCAGCATCATGCCACGAACCATGAAGCATCAGAGCTATGGATGTGTTGTGGTCGGCATTAAGCGTAAAACCATTTTTCCATTGCAGTTCATAGCGGTTTGTCTTTATTGCAGTAGAGTAGGGCGGTTCAGACAAAGTGTGGGATAAGTGTTTTAAACTTTGTCCGCCTTCCCGTTCATCGTGCAAACCACGCAACATGAGTTGACTTATCCAAAGTGGCGACACATATGCCCATCGGTGCATAATGTTATACTGTCGCAGTTTGGGCATATCCATAAAACCATCGTTGTTGCCATCATGGTCCATCTGTCTGTTTTCAAAGTGAAGGAGTGTGGCAGTTGAAAGACGACTATTGAGATGAATGCTCCCATCAAGGTTGGCTTCAGTCTTTAATTCGCTATCCTGATAAACATTCGCTCGCACGCCATCAGTGCCTTGTGGCTTTCTAAACTCAATGTTTATTTGTCCGGTGGTACTTTCATATCCATTTTTAACGCTCGATGCTCCCTTGCTCACTTGTATCGATTGCATCCAAGGTCCTGGCACGTACCCCAAACTAAAAGGCAGAGCAGCTCCTCGCAGATTAGGAATATTCTCTGTAAGCATTTGCACGTAGGTGCCACTGAGTCCCAACAGTTTAATTTGTCTGGCTCCAGTGGCAGCATCGCTGTAGCTAACGTCTACCGATGGATTGGTAGTAAACGATTCACCCAAGTTGCAGCAAGCTGCGCGTATCAGTTGTCTTTGACCTATAATCTCAGTATTTTCTACTCTGAATTTCGACTTTATTCCTTTCGTGGCTTTCACCACCACAAATTGCATATCGTGTGTATGGTTTTCTGTGCTATCTGTTTGTGCTAACAGCTGTTGCGATAAGAATAGGCATCCCAAGACGCAAACAAATGTTTCTTTCATATATATATTGTGTATGTTGAATGTATGAATGAATAAGTAGATATTCAAAAGTTGTTTATGAACACCTATTACAATGCATCTAAAGGCTTTCTGTCGGGGTTACTTAGTGCACGAAACTCCTTAGGAGTCATGCCCGTAACTTGCTTAAATTGTGAAGACAGGTGTGCAGGCGAACTGTATCCAAGCGTATAAGCAATTTCGCTTGTTGAAAGCTGACTATAGCATAAGAGTTCTTTGGCATATTCAATGCGATGAATAATGGCAAAGCGTTCAATGGTGATGCCTCGCACTTCAGAGAAGAGTTTGCTCAAGGTGCTATAGTCTTTTTGAAGATGTTTAGAGAGATAATCAGACATCTTTTGAGTTTTTTGATTCATTCTCACCCATTTCAACACCGCAATGCGTATCTGTTCCACTAACTGCGAACGTGGGTTGTCAAGCAGTTCAAACCCTACCTGTTGCAATTCTGTAGCCACAGCAAGGCGTTGCTCATCGGTGAGCTCCTCTGCTATTTCAGCATCTCCCAAATTAACAGACATCACTGTTAGTCCTTCAGATTCAAGAAGTTTCTTCACAGCCATGATGCAGCGTGGACAAACCATGTTTTTAATCAACAGTTTCATCAGCGTTTAGTTTTTAGGATGGTTTTAAAAATTCTGATAGTTGCACATCAACTTTCAGAATTATTAAAACCACCTTTTATTTTATGCAAAGGTATGGGTTTTTACTAAATTATTTATATAATATTCTGGATAATACTTACAAATGGTTGCTAAGTAGGTGTTCAAAATAAACTAATTTTGAATACCTACTTACCTACTTTACCTATATATATATAAGCCCCTTCCCTTAATGACACAATCGTCAGTTATTTTTCAGGATACACAAACTGACCATGTTTAAGCGTATGTTTTCCATATTGTATGGCAAACTGTGGGCAATGGTGCAGACATTTTAAACACAGCGTGCATTTTTCTTTTATCCAAACAGGATAGCCCTCATTGCAGACTATGGCATGTTCAGGACATTGGCGGGCACACATCTTGCAACCAACACATTTGTCCTTTATCACACAGAAGTTCTTTGTTTTGCGTTGCGTTTCGTAGGTAAGATAATACCAATGAGCCAACCAATGCGGAAAACGCAGATAATCGAAGTTGCCAGCCTTGTGAGCTACAACTTGCTCGGCTACTTGGGCAATTTGCTTTTCGGCTTTGGCAGTTTTACGCAAGCACTTTTCGCGATCCGACACATTAAATATAGGAGTCCAAACATCCACCATCTTAACATTATATTTAGCATCAAGCCATAAACCTTGGTTCTTCAATAACTCTTGCATCATGTAATGAGCTTGTCCTGTGGTAGTGCCGAATGTAACAACGTGATAAATGAAATTAGAACATAAGTCCGCAAACTTTAGTTTACGCATAAATCTCACAACCAAGTTAGGAAGTCCCCAAAAATATACAGGCGTGACAAAACCTATACGTTCATTTTTGTTTAAGGAGAATATAAATTCTTCTTGGTTCATGCATTCGGTCATCGAAAAGCACTTCTCTCCTGTAGCATGTGCCAAACACAGTGCCACGTGTTTACTATTTCCAGTACCTGAAAAATAAAATATCATATCTATTCTTGATTATTCACTTTCTCTGTAATAAAGTCGTCTAAGCCACGTCAGAAAAGCTTAGACGACTTCAATATTTAGCTTTTTAATGTCACTGAGTCTCCCTTAGTTCTTCTATGAGATTTTCAAGAATATAATCATCGCTCATAAGTTGTAAACCATATTTAGGGTCAGACAGTTGCTGGTACACCTTCGTAGTGTAAAACAAGTTGAGTGCCCTTTCTGCATCAATATGCAGAGTTTCTGCCAACATCATTATTATTCGGCTTTGTTTGCGCCATAAAACAGAATCTCTCATAGTCAATCCTCCTTTTCTATTTGTTCAGACGAAATAAACGACAGATGGTTGTCTACAATCTCTTGGTTTAATATGCAAATTTGATGATTTACAGCCTTGTATTTCAATTGTCCTAAGGCTTGCTCAGCTGTAATGACATGGTTTTCGTAGTCTTCTACCGTATCAATGACATTATCATTAGCAACGCCGCCTTCCACTATGTCATACATGGTTTGCTTTGTGCCTCCCTTACGGCAATCTACTACATATTTCAACCATTCAAGATTGTAACTATCGAATATTTTAATACGATAACCTTTACTCTTTACCGCATCGTAATCAAATGAATATATAGACAGAGTAGGTAGGGTGTTGCGTCCTTTTCTCTCAGCAATAGTCTTTGCCCATGAGGATGCTTGTTGGCGCAAATTAGTAAGATAGAAGCCTTGCCCAAAGTCTACTTTTTTCCTTCCTAATTTTACAAGTGGTTTTCCTACTTGTATATAAGAGCCATGATATAGTGTTATCATATTTCTTTCTCCCAGTTTAATAATGTTTCACTAATGTCGTCTGCTACCCAGTCAAGGCTTTGTGTATGAAGATCTTCATACCGTTTTATCAGTCTACGATGAATCAGTCCTTGCTTTAGCAAGCGGTCGTGCATCTCCTTTCCTGAAATGCCTAATTTACGTGCTCCACTCTCTATTGCCATAACGGCAAAGTGGATATGTCTGTATGTATCATTGTCTGTATATGCCATTTTTTTACATCCTGTTAGGGGGTTGTATCATTCTTGTTTCTTCATGCACTAACCATTTGAGGGGTGGTTCTAATCTATGTGGATAAGTCATGCTCAAGCCACATGGTTGACACCTACTTCTCTGCAAAAATACAAAAATATTAAGAAAATAATTATTTCACTTCTAAAGTTTGCAGAAAGTTCTTCTGCTCAAGTGTTATTATTTCAGTTCACCATACTCCTCATCGCTTACAGCCTCTAGCCATTCGTTGGATGTGTGCTCGCCAGGTATTTCAAAGGCGAGGTGGGCAAACCAACTGTCTTTAGCAGCACCATGCCAATGCTTCACATTAGCAGGTATGTGGATAACGGTGCCAGGGAGAATCTCCTGCGCAGGTTTCCCTTCTTCCTGATACCAGCCACGTCCAGCTACACCTACCAACATTTGCCTACCGTCCTTTGTGGCGTGGTGTATGTGCCAGTTGTTACGGCACCCAGGCTCAAAGGTAACATTAAAGAAAGGAATCTGACTGTCGGATATTTTCGCCAGATAACTGTTGCCTTTAAAGTATTTGGCATAAGCGGTGTTCGGTTCGCCAATAGGGAAGATCATTTCGCGCTGAAAGGCAGCCTTGGCATCTTCGCCTTTTACATCTTCGCTCCATACTTCCTTTGCCAAATTGAATGCAGCCCAAGCTTTAGGCCAGCCAGCGTAAAAGGCGATATGGGTAATAATCTCAGCCGCTTCTGTGCGAGTAATGCCGTTGTTCTTTGCCGACTGCAGGTGATATTTCAGCGAACTGTCGGTAATACCTTGGCTGATGAGCGAAGTGATAGTTACCAAACTGCGGTCGCGCAATGAAAGCAAGTCATTGCGGCTCCATACTTCTCCAAAGAGAATGTCGTCGTTGAGGTGGGCAAACTCTGGGGCAAACTCACCCAGTTGAGTGCGTCCTGCTGTCTGTACTATTTTTTGTTGTGCCATGATATTGAGTGAAATAGTTGTTAATATGATGAATGTTGCAAAAGTTTTCATAAGAATCAATAGTTGAGTCTCTATCCCTTGACAGATTTTCCTAACTCGTATGCTTCCTGCAATTTCTTGTTGCCCTCAATGGTGCGTGGCGCGTTAACACCACCGCAGAACAGCGTGCCAGCAAGATGGCTTTTAGGATAACAATCAATCCATCCAGTCAATCCTGCTTCAGCACGTTTCGGTACTTCAGGTTCATCCTCGGCAGCAGTAGAGAGCATGTAAACATCGCGGAATTTGTAGTCGAGCGAGTACAAAGCATTCATGCGGTCGATGAGGGTTTTCATCTGTCCGCTCATCTCATAATAATATATAGGTGTAGCCCAGCAAACCACATCGGCATTCAGCACTTTCTGCATAATGTCGTTTGCATCATCCTGAATAACACACTTGCCTAACTTCTGACAAGCCAGACAGCCTTTGCAGAACCTGATGTCCTTTCCTGCAAGCGAAATTTTTTCTACTTCATGACCTGCAGCTTTGGCACCTTCAATAAACTGATTAGCGAGCATGTCGCTGTTTGAACCAGTACGCAGACTGGTAGAGATAACAATTACTTTCTTCATTCTTTTTATTGTGTTACGCAGTTTTTCGATATTCGTTTGGAGCCTTTCCAGTCTGAGCTTTGAAAAAACGGACAAAGTGCTGTGGATACTCAAAGCCCAGAAGCTGACTGATTTGTGTGATGCTTAAGCTTTCATCAACAAGCAGTTGTCGGGCAGCAGAAAGCAGTCGGTCGTTAATCAGGCTCTTAGCCGTTCTTCCTGTCTCAGTCTTAACCAATTCACCAAAATATTTAGGCGAATAGCAACATTTGTCGGCAAAGTAGGCAACGGTAGGCAATCCCTCATGCTTCGCTTTCTGAGCAATGTATTCATCGAGCAGAGAGATGAATTTCTTTACCACCGAATGATTAATCTCCTCGCGTGTGATGAACTGACGGTCGTAGAAGCGCAGACAGTAGTTCAGCAGCAACTCGATGTTCGAAACAATGAGTTCACGCGAATGCTTATCTATAGGATGCTGCAGTTCCTGCTTAATCATTGAGAGCACATCACGGATGATATTGATCTCAGTAGCAGATAGGTGTAATGCTTCGTTGCTTGTATAGTCAAAGAACTCGTATCGGGAGATGTTCTTGCCCAACTGAGTGCGGTTGAGCAGTTCGGGATGGAAAGCCAATACCGTATATTTGGCAAACGGAACACCAGGAACGGGTTCCACCTTAATTGACTGTCCTGGAGCAAACGAGGTTACGGTCATCTCGTCAAAATCATATTCTGTTCTGCCGTATGACAATTTGCAGCCTTTGTTTTCCTTCAGAAAGAGGGCATAAAGTCCGTAGTGATGCACAGCCTCTTGTATAGGAGTAGTGTTCTCTACACGTGCAACGCTTACCAAGGGATGAAGCGTTTTCACTCCAATGTAGTCGTTGAACTCCTGTATGGTATTAAAGAAAAATTCCGTCATAATCCTATCGCTTTTAAATTTCTTGGGTGCAAAGATAATGCAAATGAGCGCAATGAAAGCTTGCTTTCAAATTGTCGAGTGCAGCTTATCTTATGCAAAGATACGTACATTATCCTAAGGAGCTTATACCTGGTTTTCGGAAGATTTTACCATTATCGGAGATTTATTCCATTCTTCCATATTTCATTTCCACGCCTTCCTTATCATATTGCTTGCGCTTGCCGGTTGGTGGCTCAGTAAGCGTGATGCGAACTACAGCCGTGCGTGATAGGGAACGGGCGATACTCTGGTCGAAAGCATCCATGTGTTGAGGAAGGAAACGTTCACTGATTAGTCGGAGACCATGAATCTTCTCTGCATCCTCGGTCACGATTTCAGCCTTGCCGAATGCGATGGCTGATTTGTATTGCAGGGTGAAACTGCCGTCCTTCGGCCCAACCGTAGGCGCACAACGAGTTACGGCTGAAAGGCAAACCTCAGGATGAGCCTTGATTGCCTCCAGCTTCTTGCCTTCCAAGGCACCATGAAAATACCAGTTTGCATTATCATCAGATGCGAGCGACAGCGGTAATCCGTAAGGTTTGCCGTCTTCGTCAATAAAACTGACAGTTATATACGGAGCCTTGTGCATTACTTCCAATGCCCACTCACTATCCATCGCTCTTGATTCTTTTCTCATTTTTATCCAATTAATTTAATGATCTGTTTATCCGAAGCATCAGGCAGAATTTCTTTCAGATGCTCGAAAATCCTCTGATGAGACTCTTCGGGACTGCGGTTGCATTGGCAAGTCTCCCTGCCATAGAGATCTTCGGGCGTATTGAGCAGCGACCATCCCCAACCATATTCGTGATTGTGCTTGTCACGAGGATAGATGAAATTCTCGGTCACGATATAGGTTGCCATTTCCAGTCGGGTGAGATAACCGTCAAACTTGCTTCTCATTCCCTTGCCTGTGAAACCGCAGGCAGTCCGAAGTTCTCTTGTGATGAGACTACCTGTAGATTGAAGCGTACAGAGAATGGCTCCTTCTATCGATTCTTCATCCGGACGGGGGTATTTGCTTCTTCTGTAGTTGCAGAAGTCCGGCCACCATTCCTGGCTGATGAATCCTGCTTTCTTGTTAAAGAACTTTCCGTACATACACGGCATTTCCTGCACAATCTCGCCCTTCCATTTCCACAATGGCCAGTCCCAGCCGCCTTCAGGAAGTCTTACGTAACCGCAGTCTTCTGTTACGAGGTCTTCGGCAGAGAAGCCTTCAATGCCACTATCAAGGAGAGGAAGGAAGCCGATCTGCAGAATCAGCTCCATCATGCCCGTTGCTGAATATATTTCTGGAAAATTCATGTTCATCTATTTTTATCTGTTGTACTTAAATACCTTGACCATATCCTTGTCGCCACCCACGAGCTGGCTGCATCTGTTCAGCATTCCGGTGTCAAAGAAACCGCATTTCTCCATGACTCTTCCTGATGCAGGATTGCCGGTGAAATGGTCTGCCCAGATGTTTTCGAAATGTTTCTCGTGGATGCAGTATTCAAGCATCAGCTTCAAGGCCTCGGTGCAGATTCCTCTGTTCCAATAAGGCTTTCCTATCCAATAGCCCACCTCGCAGTCGTTTTCTCCGATAGGTATGTTGCTGGTTTCGTGAGTGTAGTAGCCGATGCAGCCGATAGCCTCACTTGTTTTTTTCAACACAATAGCCCATGTCGTGTCATTATGGAAGAATGTCTGGATTATCTCCCGACTTTCTTCTACAGACTTATGTGCTGGCCATCCTGCACGAGGTCCTACATCAAGGTCTGAGGCGTACTTGAAGAGCGCCTCTGCATCCGATTCCTGCCAATGGCGAAGTAAAATTCTTTCTGTTTCCATCAATTATTTCAAAGTTTTGCAGTCTATTTACGCAGTCTATCTACTATGTGCGCTTACCCCAGCCAGTCGGTAAAGATAAGAATACAATCGTACACCTTCTCAAAGAATCTGCCTATCCGTTGCTTAATGCCTTTCCAATAAATCCCTTTCATTATAGTAATCATATATGTTTCGTTCTTTATATTTTTAACGGTGGATTTCAAATCCGCCGTAAAAAAAAGTCTAACTTTATCCGTTGTACTTAAATAATCTTGATGTTATATCTGTCTTCTTATGTATCGAGCCAGTCCGTAAACATATCTGCGGCAACCTGGACGATAGTGGAGCAGGCGGTCAAACCATGCAAGATGTTTGTTGAATAATCGAACCATAACGCCTACATAGACCATGGCGAAGAGCGTTCCGATGCCCACAATCTCCCATTTCCATGAACCGAGAAGTAGAAAACAGAACAAGATGGCTAAGACCACGAGCGTGATGTCCACCCGAATCTTGGCTTTAGGGAAAGGCCAGCCGGTAACCTTGTGAATGGCGATGGAAATGCCCTCGCCAGGCATGGTTACGGAGCCGCATTTCACCTCCATGGCTATTCCGAAACCAAGGACGGTACAACCAGCTATCTGAACAAGGGCATTGACCAGAATATTTTCAGAAACCATCCATTCGGTAAGCAACATGTTGAGGTCTATGAGCATTCCGAAGAAAAAGCCGATAACGAGCTGGAAGAGTTGCACCCACTCGAAGTTTCTTCTCAGAATCAGAATCTGCAGCACCACGAAGATTGCGTTCATCATAATGGTGTAGCCGCCGATAGTCCATCGGGGAATGTAGTCAAGAATCGTTCCTGCCGAAGCCATCACGTAAGGGATGGTGGAAATAACGCTTGAACCTAACTGACTTCGCACACATGCAGCAACTCCCAAAGTCATTACATAGAGCGATACGAGCAGCAGAACATGCTGCCATATAAAAGATATAATTTCTTCTTTTTTGATCATTTGTTATATTGTTTAATTTATTTAAGGGCGGTGTTGCTATAAATGTGAATAATCTGTTCATGATTCTATTTCTTTACTAACTACGCAGTTTTTCGATATTCGCTTGGAGCCTTTCCAGTCTGAGCTTTGAAAAAACGGACAAAGTGTTGTGGATACTCAAAGCCGAGGCACTGGCTGATTTGCGTAATGCTGAGGCTTTCATCAACAAGTAGTTGGCGGGCAGCCACAAGCAATCGGCCGTTAATTATGCCCTTCGCCGTTCTTCCTGTCTCCCTTCAGAAAAAGGGCATAAAGTCCGTAGTGATGCACAGCCTCTTGTATAGG
>UMGH01008591.1_pt1 | contig 35399 bp, 35 predicted proteins | sample 1965231 | NCBI WGS metagenome assembly UMGH01 (sample SAMEA4836068, study PRJEB28245) | human gut metagenome | biome: gut microbiome; material: fecal sample | place: Denmark | collected 2008 | reverse complement strand
CGCCATCGAGCCGATGATTACGATGGGAGACCGCAAGATTGCGATGTTGCCCGACCATTGGTCTATATGCACTCGCGACGGAAAGCCGGCTGCTCACTTCGAGCATACCTTGGCAGTGAGAAACGGTAAGGCAGAAGTTTTATCTTCGTTTAGTGAAATAGAAAAATTAGAAGCAAATTATTAAGTTATGGCAAAGCAAGCCGCAATTGAGCAAGATGGAACAATCGTAGAGGCACTCTCTAACGCCATGTTCCGCGTTGAGTTGGAGAATGGTTGTCCTATCACAGCCCACATCTCAGGAAAGATGAGGATGCACTACATCAAGATTCTTCCTGGTGACAAGGTAAAGGTGGAGATGAGTCCATACGATTTGACCAAAGGCAGAATAGTATTTAGATACAAATAAACTATAGAGATATATGAAGACAAGAGCATCATTGAAGAAACGTACACCCGACTGCAAGATCGTTCGTCGTAAAGGTCGTCTGTTCGTTATCAACAAGAAGAACCCTAAGTACAAGTTGCGTCAGGGTTAAAAAAGGGTTGGCACCCTGATTGTGAAGTCAGTCGTGTCGCTTTATTAACAAACAAATTTATTTATTTTATCATTTAACACAAAATGGCAATAAGAATTGTTGGAGTAGATTTGCCCCAGAATAAGCGTGGCGAAATCGCATTGACTTATATCTACGGTATAGGTCGAAGTAGTTCAGCAAAGATATTGGACAAGGCTGGTGTTAGCCGTGACTTGAAAGTCAACGAGTGGTCTGACGACCAGGCAGCCAAGATCCGTGAAATTATCGGCGCTGAATTCAAAGTAGAAGGTGATCTCCGTTCAGAGATCCAGTTGAATATCAAGCGACTGATGGACATTGGTTGCTATCGTGGAGTTCGTCATCGTAACGGTCTTCCAGTACGTGGTCAGAGCACAAAGAACAATGCTCGTACACGTAAGGGAAAGAAGAAGACTGTTGCAAATAAGAAAAAGGCTACTAAATAATAATTAGAGTTATGGCAAAGAAAACAGTCGCAAAGAAAAGAAATGTTAAGGTTGACGCTTTAGGACAGTTGCATGTTCATAGCTCCTTTAACAACATTATCGTGTCATTGGCCAACAGCGAGGGTCAGATCATCTCTTGGTCTTCAGCTGGTAAGATGGGCTTCCGTGGTTCTAAGAAGAACACTCCTTACGCTGCTCAGATGGCAGCAGAGGATTGCGCCAAGGTCGCTTTCGACCTCGGTCTTCGCAAGGTGAAGGCATACGTTAAGGGTCCAGGTAACGGTCGTGAGTCAGCTATCCGTGCTATCCACGGTGCCGGCATCGAGGTTACAGAGATCGTAGACGTTACTCCATTGCCACACAACGGATGTCGTCCTCCAAAGCGTAGAAGAGTTTAATCAAGAAGAATACCCAATCTGCCTTGCATCGCAAGTAGTTTTTTCTGGCGATGCAGGGCATCAACAAAGATTTTTTTTATATTATGGCTAGATATACAGGTCCGAAATCAAAAATTGCGCGTCGTTTTGGTGAGCCAATCTTCGGCGCAGACAAAGTTTTGTCTAGGAGAAACTTCCCTCCTGGACAGCATGGCAACAATCGTCGCAGAAAGATGTCTGAGTACGGTGTCATGTTGGCAGAGAAGCAAAAGGCTAAATACACCTATGGTGTACTTGAGCGCCAGTTCCGTAATATGTTTGAGAAGGCTGCAAAGGCTGAAGGTATCACCGGTGAGGTGCTGCTCCAGAACCTTGAGTGCCGTCTTGACAACGTAGTATTCCGTCTTGGTATAGCTCCTACACGTGCAGCTGCCCGCCAGCTCGTTAGCCACAAGCATATCGTAGTTGATGGCAAGGTTGTTAACATACCTTCATTTGCCGTTAAGCCAGGTATGGTTGTTGGTGTTCGCGAGAAGGCTAAGTCTCTCGAGGTTATCGAGGCAGCGCTCGCTGGCTTCAACCACAGCAAGTACCCATGGATCGAGTGGGACGAGAACACAAAGAGCGGCAAGTTCTTGCACAAGCCAGAGCGTGCTGATATTCCTGAGAATATCAAGGAACAGTTAATCGTTGAGTTGTACTCTAAATAATCATTAAATTAATGGCGATATTAGCATTTCAAAAACCCGACAAAGTTGTAATGTTGGAGGCCAATGACAAATTCGGCAAGTTCGAGTTCCGTCCTCTTGAGCCTGGCTTCGGTGTTACCATAGGCAACGCGTTGCGCCGCATTCTGCTTTCCTCCCTTGAGGGTTATGCCATCAACACCATCCGCATAGCTGGTGTTGAGCATGAGTTCTCCTCAGTTCCTGGAGTTAAGGAGGATGTAACTAACATTATCTTGAATTTGAAGCAAGTAAGATTCAAGCAAGTAGTAGAAGAATTCGAGAACGAGAAAGTTAGTGTCACCGTTGAGAATTCCACAGAATTCAAGGCTGGTGATATCGGTAAGTATCTGACTGGATTTGAAGTGTTAAACCCTGATTTGGTGATTTGTCATTTAGACGCAAAAGCATCAATGCAGATAGACCTCACTATCAACAAAGGCCGTGGCTATGTTCCGGCTGATGAGAACCGTGAGTTCTGCACCGATGTCAACGTAATTCCAATCGATTCAATTTACACCCCAATCCGTAACGTGAAATATGCCGTTGAGCCATATCGTGTTGAGCAGAAGACCGACTACGACAAGCTCCTCCTTGAAGTCACTACGGATGGTTCCATTCACCCGAAAGACGCACTTAAAGAGGCTGCCAAGATCCTGATTTATCACTTCATGCTGTTCTCTGACGAGAAGATCACTCTCGAGAACACTGACGTTGAGACAAACCAGGAGTTCGACGAGGAAGTTCTCCACATGCGCCAGCTCCTCAAGACACGCCTTGTAGACATGAACCTCAGCGTTCGTGCCCTCAACTGTCTGAAGGCAGCCGGCGTAGAGACACTCGGCGATCTCGTACAGTACAACAAGACAGACCTTTTGAAGTTCCGCAACTTCGGTAAGAAATCGCTTTCAGAGCTTGATGATTTGCTCGAGAGTCTGAATCTGTCGTTTGGAACCGATATTTCTAAGTACAAATTAGATAAGGAATAATATCCGCATACAGGCGAAGGAGCCATCCGGCTCCTCCTGCCGTTGCGAAACTCCTTAAAACAAGAAACAAAAAATGAGACATAATAAAAAATTCAACCATCTGGGTCGTACTGCTGACCATCGCAAGGCAATGTTGACAAACATGGCTATCTCCCTGATCAAGCACAAAAGAATCACTACGACCCTCGCAAAGGCTAAGGCCTTGAAGAAGTTCGTAGAACCTCTTATCACACGTTCAAAGAACGACACAACAACATCACGCCGTGTAGTTTTCCGTTATCTTCAGGACAAGTACGCTGTTACTGAGTTGTTCAAAGAGATTTCTACTAAAGTGGCTGATCGTCCAGGAGGATACACACGTATCATCAAGTTGGGCATCCGTAAGGGTGACGCAGCAGAGATGGCATTCATCGAGCTGGTAGACTATGATGAGAACATGGCCAAGACTCCAAAGGCAGCTGCCAAGAAGACTCGTCGTAGCCGCAAGGCTGCTCCTAAGGCAGAGGCTCCAGTAGAGGCACCTGCAGCAGAGGAGGCAAAGGCTGAGGAAGCTAAGGCAGAATAATTCTCCGAATATATCTCATAGGAATTAATCCGTCCCATCTCGGGGCGGATTTTTTTGTACGCTTACCCCAGATATTTATGCCGTTTGTTCCCATCGTGTTGCCGTTTGTTCCAAATCGGCGGGAAATGACGTTTTCATGAGTGGCGGTTATTCTCTATTTTTGTAGTGCAATTCATATACGATTGCACAGCAGAGATAATCAATATTATGTTAACATCAATTCCCTAAAAACATTTGTGGATTTGACTAAAACAAGGAGAACAAGAACATGAACAAGAAATTTTTCGATTATGGCAAGTCATTCAGCAGGATGGGAATGGCAGTAGTAGCAGCACTTGCACTTACAGCAGGTTTCGCATCGTGCGGTGATGACGATGATGAAGGCGGATCGGCTACACCCAATACCGAGTCAGGCGTTCTAGAGACCACTTCAGGTAAGAAAGTGAGAGTGACAGGTGCCGGCAACCTTACATATTCCTACAACAGCGACGGCACGCTGGCATCCTTCGGTTATGGCAGCCATCCGTATGAGGCAAGCTACAACCCATTCACCTTTACACAAGACAACTACGGCAACGGCTATAAAGACGTCAGTGTGGTCAGCAACATCCGTACGAACGGCAGCGGCTACATCACTGGCTGCACCGAGAAATACGACTATGAAAGCTCCGACTTAGAGGAGCATGGTTCGGGCAGCGTCAGCGTGAGCTATAACGGCAATGGCAACGTTACGAGAATCAAGGGCAGCGGTTCCGGATATTACATCGAGGATGGAGAAAAGGAGAAATACAGTTCCTCATTCGATTATTCCTTCACATGGAGCGACGGCAAACTCTTGAAGGCAGTCTACACATTCGTTGAGGATGGTGAGAAAGATATCGAAACCTTGGTATTCGACTATGATGATGCCGAGGCAAACGTAACGCTCCAATACGTGCCTAACTTCCTCAACGAAGAGTCAGACTCGTTCCTCGCCGGCCTGTTCTTTATCGGTTATGTAGGCAAGGGCCCGTCATACTTCCCGACCGGTGTAGACTACACTATGAAAGATTATGAAGGCACAGAGAACAAATACTACAACCTCACATATTCACTGAATTCAGACGGCACCGTATACCGCTACGGAGGAATGGAAAGCGGTTATATGTCATATTCCAGCGTCAGCGGAACCACGCCACGAAGCGTTTCTATGGCTCCTGCTGCCTCAGACAAAGTGAAGAGAAGCATTTTCAGCAGCATCCACAGAAGATTCATGAACAGATAACCCCCGACTATCAAGCAGGTTTATCCCTTATGCCATATAATCCCGGCCTTCCAATGCGTAAGGTCGGGATTTTTCCGTCTTAACTGGTAAGAATCTTTAACCCCCAATCAGTTATTATTAATTCTGCCAATTGACTTGTTATTTATGTAGTTTACATATTGTAGATTACTCGATTCATTGATGATATTTTTAAAGAATTGCTTGCATATCTCAATTGTTTTGACGAATTTTGTATACAGGTTGTAAATACGGTGATTTGGATTTAATGTTTTGATCATCACTAAGTTTCTAAAAATCAGCGACATGTGCAACCTCTCACTCATATTTATCAACTTATATTAATTCCACCAACGGGTAGACAATAAAATGACTGTGGTTAAATTTGCATATATTGAAAAATTGAAAATGCATATACTTTCAAGGTTATTTATTTCATTGTTGTTATTTGTGATAGCAACACCTTTTGCTATAGCCCAAGAGAGGATTCCGATGACATTAGAAGAATCTGGTATCTATACTGTACCTTGTGAAGTTAATGGTTTAAAATTGCGATTTGTTTTTGATACAGGCGCTTCAGAGGTTCATTTGTCTCTCATCGAAGCTGCCTTTATGTTAAAAAACGGCTATATCGAAAAGGATGATTTTATTGGTAAAGGAGAATATTCCATGGCTGATGGGACAATCGAAGATAATTCGATAGTTAATCTTAAAGAGATAAAAATAGGCAATGTAGTAATAAAAAATGTTACTGCATGCATCTCCTCTAACGTCAAAGCTTCATTGCTTCTTGGCCAATCGGCGATTAGAAAACTTGGACCATACAGAATCAATGGAGATTTTTTAATCCTTGACAATCATAGCATTAAGGATTTGAATGGATTTAGAAAACTTACTGATGCTTTAGGTAATGAATACAATGGTTTCGTCTCGAATGGGGTGTATGAAGGTCAAGGTAAAATGCTTTATACAAATGGAAAAACTTATGAAGGAGAATGGAGCCTAGGTAAAAGAAATGGATATGGTGTTTTAAAAAGTAAAAATGGGGATATTGAATACGAAGGAGAATGGAAAGAAGACAAAAAACATGGCCGTGGAACGTCCTATGGCATTTTGGGAAATAAATATGTAGGTAATTTTGCCAATGATTCAAAATTTGGTAAGGGTATATATTACACATCGGATGGTGATAGTATTGTAGCCGTATGGAAAATAGGTTATTATGATTGTACTGGTACTGAATATTATAAAAATGGTGAAACCCTTTCAGGAACTTGGGTTGACGGCTATAAAGAAGGGAAATTTATCCACACATACCCTAATGGGAAAAGGGTGGAAGAACAATTCAAAAAGGATTATTTAGTTAATACTAAAATACTTAATGGCACGTCTTTAGAGAACAATAACTCAAATGACGCAGAAATATACGAGCATTTTACGGGTAAAGGCAAGAAAGAGTTTAAGGATGGCGTGTACATTGGTGAATTTGTAAATGGAAGACGACAAGGCTGTGGTACCATGACTTATAAAAAAGGCGCTATTTATAAGGGCAATTGGGATTTTGATCATTTTGAAGGAAAAGGTACATACACATGGGAAAGTGGCGATAAATATGTAGGTGATTTCCAAAATGGTTGGAGACAAGGCTCTGGAGTGTATACATGGCCAAATGGCGATAAATATGTGGGACAGTTCGCAAAAAGCAAAATCTCAGGTAAAGGAAAAATGACATATGCATCTGGAGGCTCTTACGATGGGGATTGGGCAGATGGCAAATGGCATGGCTCAGGGGATGTTATATATGACAATGGTGATGAATACATTGGTCAATTTGTTGACGGCCAGAGAAAAGGTGATGGAACTATATACTATAAGAGCGGTAATAAGTATGAAGGAAGATGGTTGAAAAATCAATTTGAAGGCTATGGGACATACTCATGGAAAAACGGTGATAAATATGTGGGCAATTTCAAAAACGGCTTAAGAAATGGATATGGTTCATACACATGGTCAGATGGTAATCGGTACGATGGATATTGGTTAGATAACAAACAAAATGGTTCTGGCACTTATTATTATGCAGAAGGTGGCAGTAAAAAAGGCAATTGGAAGGATGGCGTATATCAGAGTACTTCCAGCTACAACTCTTCATCAAGTAATTATAATACATCATCAAATTCGTATGCAGATAATACAACTTCATATTCAGAAAATTACGGATCAACTTACGATGGAGCTAAAACATATAATTACATACCGAAATCATATTATACAGCATATACAACAACTGCATTAAATCTACGGGAAGGTCCTAGTAAAAGTTATGATGCCATTCTAACTATACCAGAAGGTGAAATCGTTTTTATGGAAACGAGTGAGAGGTATAATGATTTTGCAAAAGTAATGTATATAAAGACCGGAGAAGAAGGGTATGTGAGTTCAAGCTTTCTTGATGGTTACACTAAAGTCAAGGTTAACGAAGAAGGTTCTCTTGAAGTTACTGGTAAGACTTATAGTAAGTATGCAGAAATTAATTTGAAAAACGATGCAAATGTTACAGCAAAAATAACTATTGGCAATAATTCATATACACTGTCTCCAAACACTTCTAAAAAAGTAAAATACATCGAAGGTGGTACATATAATATTATAGCAAGTTCACCTGGTATTGTACCCTATGTCGGTGTTGATCAGGTAGAAGGTGGTTATGAATATTCATGGAGATTTTATATAAAAACAATTATCAAATAATACAATCGGCGAAATTAAGATGAAACGAGTTGTTAACATAAAATGGTTTCGATGTGCAGTGATTTTGGTGATTCTTATTTGCGCATCAATCGGAGCGAGCTGCTGGTACAATAAATATAATTCCAATGAAAGCAGGTATGCTAGAGCTGATGAACTTTTCCACGCAGGAAAAACTTCTAAAGCAATAGAACTATATATGCAATTGGCTGATGAAGATGGTTATACTAAAGCTAAAACTCGGTTAGGGCTTCTATACTTGTTCAATGACAGTATCGAATCTGACGCAAAAGCAGGTTTCAAATATCTAAAAGAAGCTGCTGTATCCGATTCACTAGCTATGGTCAATCTATTAGGACTTTATAGTAATATAACAGCTAAAGGAAAGAGTTACAAAAATCTTGATAATGCTATTTACTATGCTAATATGGCTATTAAAAAGGGCATGTGTCTGGCCACCGCTTACTTTGTATTAGGCAACGCTTATAGTGATAAAGAGGACAACGAAATGGCATTCTATTATTGGAATAAGGCAGCAACAGAATACCATGAACCTAGAGCATATGTCAATTTAGGTTGGATGTACTATTTCGGCAATGGGTGTAAGGAAAATAATCAAAAAGCATTTGAATGTTTCAGCCGTGCTATTAGTATCAGAGAGGATGATGATTATGCACTTTATTATTTAGGTATAATGTATCTTAATGGATACGGTGTGAAAAAAGATGTTATGAAGGGAAAATCATATCTCAAAAGATCTGCAGAGTTGGGAAATGAGGATGCAAAAAGAGAATTTGCAAAATTAGAAATGAATTAATTGTGGAACAAGAATTTAAAACTGGCAGGAAAGTTTATGTATTGTCCGACAATATCAAGGAACCTTCATGAAACACATTAGGTGCTGCAAGTTCAGTTGCTATCATCCTGTAGAAGCTGTCCTTAGTAGCCTATGAGCAATGCAAGCAGTTATAAATTACTACCATTGAACGGCCTGATGACCGTTTTGGGTTAAAGGGTTATAAATGAAAAAGCACAACCCCTGGAGAGGAGCTGTGCTATAAAATATTTTACTAAAGGTCAATGCTTTTCTTACTCTATACTATTGCATAAGGGATTAGCACAGCAGGAGTACAGCTGTTATCAGTGTTGGCAATAGTAGACAGATGATTACTGACCAAAGGTAGTAATTGCCGAATGAGGAAATGAATATCTGTGAGAGTCTGAATATTGTGTCGCAGAACTGATTGAACTGTTTCCTCTGAAGGATTATAATGCCAACGCATATCAACAGCCACATTGGTGACAATATCAGCTTATGCAGCTTATAGTCGAGTATTGCTGCCCATGCAAGGGGAATTATCATGTACCATACTATAATATTCACTGCATTGTATGACAGATGAAAGACCTTACCGATTGCCAATAGTATCTTTACTGTAATAGCAAAAGGAAAAGCAATTATGGCTCCTAATGGTACATATTGAAAATTAGTATCTCTATTTTTTTTCATTATCTATTTTATCTTTAATCACAAATTCATCTTTATCATCTGTAAAAGAGCAACCAAATCCATTACCAGAATTATTGGTAAACAAATGATCATCCTTATATTTTAAGTCTAAAGCCTTGCCTATAAAATAGGCTGCTAAAAAAACTGTAATTAACAATATGAGAAGACAAATACCTAAAATCATAATATAAAACTATTTATTATTGTGTATTAACTTTTCTAGTAAACATAATATCAGGAGACACCTGCATATCAAGCATAAAGGGATTGCCACCTACAGCTTCCAAAGCATCCATATTTCTAATATAATTAGTTAATTTATTTGGATGTCTAGTTAGCCATCTGGTAAATGCAGGGGCAAAAGAAGCATTTTCGTCTTTAAGAAACTGCAAATCCCATTTATCATGAATTCTATAAGGTTCTTTCAATATAATTTGGTTAGGATGTACCCTATTAGGGTCTGTATTCCACCCTTTCGGTAAGGTAAAATCCACTCCAATATTTCCTCCGTTTGTTGTAAAGTAATCGCGTGTCCATCCTTTGTTTAACCCTTCATGATATATGCCATCATTAGGAACGAGAGGTAAGGGTGCTTCTTTATTTAAGGATGGCATACCAACTCTTGCTCTTACTTTATTTACATAATCAAAGTCATAACTATATGTTCCATCGGGATTTTTTATATATAAGGAGTGAGGTTTACCATTTATATCTATAGTCCTAGCTTTTTGTCTTGTTGCTAATCTCCAAGCATCATCCCTAAACTCTGCTTGTCCTGCGGTTGAAGGCTTTCCATTGAAATTATCTATGACTCTTTGTTTCCAAGCAGGTGTATCAGTAACAGATGTTTTAATTCTTTTTGGTGTAAAGAAGTCCTTTACTGCTAATCCAAGCTCTTCTAATTTACCTTTTGTTCCGAATGAAGAGTTTGCTGCAGTTCCATAACTTATAGGAGTTACTTGATTATACAAAGCATCAAGCATTCTTCTTTCTGCACCATATCCACCAGCAATATATCCAGGGTTAAGAATCTCTCCCATTTCTGGAGTAAGAGGGGAGTACATAGAAACATTTGTGCCAAAGTCTCTACCTGTAAGGGCTTCGGATGTTTTGTCTACTGCCTTTCCTCCAAGACTGCCTCCAATGGTAGTCGCTAAGGTTGCAAGAGGTGCGGAGATTGCTGCTTTAAGCAATGTAGGTGCAAGTGCCGTAGCAACTATTGGTCCCCAAGTACCCTCTATTGCATTGATGATTGCACTTTGTGACCTCCTGGTTTTGCTCCAATCCACATTGTTTGGGTCATAAGTCTTTACTTCCTCCTGTAGGAATGGGTTGTCCTTATAAGTATCATTACCTGTTGCCTTGTCATAGGCAGCTTGGGCTAAGTCAGTAAGAGTGGTGTCATAATCTTTTGACTTTGTGGTAAGCTTATTCCATGCAGCTTCTTGGGTATCATCCCATAATCCATTGTCAGGAACATCCAAACCTGCTGCCCTCATCACTGCCTGCCTTGTCTTCACTTTATCCATATCCTTTCTATAAGGAGAATTGGGTGCTGTTCTCCGCCATTTCTCCAGTTCTTGGGGAGACATCTGGTCAAACATGAGTAGAGGAACAGCATTGTAGTTTTTATCATAAGTAAAGAATGTTCCATTAGGTCCTTGGTAATATTCCTTTTCTACTGATTTACCCTTGTCATCATAGAACAATCCCTTCTTAGGCTGTTCAAAAAGCCCGTTCAAATTGGTTGAGAGGCTTATATCTCCTGTATTATTCCTTTTTTTAGCCATACTATTATATATTAATTTCCAGCAAAGGTAACAAAAGCAGGGGAGAGGGTAAAGGAACTAATGAAAGTCCTTAGATGATCTCTTGTTTTCGCTAATAATGTTAACAGATACAAAGGTATGAATTTATTCAGCATGTTGTATATGATGGCACCTCATTTCTTTATAATTTCATTCAGTTCAGCAATGGATTGTATATATGGCATACTTGTAGCCTTTTGTTTTTTAAGGTGTCTTTTGCTCGTTTCTGATTCTCATTATCCCGCTATTACTCCTTAATCCTCAGATGAAATCCACTCTTCCCCAAAATCACAATCCAGGCGGGCCTGATGGCCGATTAAGGCTAAACCAGGCGTCATTACCGGTATTTGGCTCCTCTTCTATCAAAAAAAATGAATTTCCTTTGCCTCTGTCAAAGCTTTCTTATAACTTTGCCCAAAGTTTTGCGCCAGACTGTTCTGGCTGTTGTTTAACCTATAAATCTGAAATAAGAATATGCCATTTACGAACAATGTCATGATTGTCCGTCACAAGCTGTTAACCGAACTTGTGAAGCTATGGAAAAATGACGAATTAGTAGACCGCATTGACCGTCTGCCTATCCAATTGAGTCCCCGCCGTTCAAAACACGAAGGACGTTGCTGTGTACACAAAGAGAGAGCAGTATGGAGATATAAGTCACTTCCGTTGTTGGGCATGACGATGGAAGACGAAACCGACGAGCTGACACCACTCTCAGAATTTGCTTTCCGCGCCATGAAGAGAGCCGGCAGCGGTGCACCGAGAGAAGATATCCTTACCGTTATCGACGAGGCTTGTTCATCCTGCGTTCAGATCAATTATGAAATCACCAATCTGTGCCGTGGATGTATCGCCCGCCATTGTATGACCAACTGTCCCAAGAAGGCCGTCCATCTGAAGAAGAACGGACAGGCATTCATCGACCACGACGCTTGTATCAGCTGTGGTATCTGCCACGACAGCTGCCCATACCATGCCATCGTATACATACCCGTTCCTTGCGAGGAGTCATGTCCGGTAAAGGCAATCAGCAAAGACGAGCGTGGCGTAGAGCATATCGACGAGAGCAAGTGTATATACTGCGGAAAATGTCTCAACGCATGTCCGTTTGGCGCCATCATGGAGGTATCCCAGGTATTCGACGTGCTCTATAGAATCCGTAACAAGAAGAAGCTTGTGGCCATCGTTGCCCCTGCAATCCTCGGCCAGTTCAAGGCAGAGAAAGACCAGGTCTACGGCGCACTCCGCGAGATGGGCTTTGCCGACGTCATCGAGGTGGCACAGGGCGCCATGGAGACCGTAGAGCGTGAGGGCCACGAGCTGCTGGAAAGACTCGAAGAAGGCCAGCCGTTCATGACCACCTCTTGCTGTCCTTCATACAAGGAGATGGTGAAGAAACACGCTCCCGACATGGCGAAATACGTTTCCGACACCCGTTCGCCGATGTATTACACCGCCCGTCTGGCAAAGCAGCAGCATCCAGACGCCGATGTAGTGTTCATCGGTCCGTGCGTTGCCAAGCGCAAGGAAGCCCAGAGCGACGAAGCAGTGGACTTCGTTCTCACATTCGAGGAAATCTCTTCCGTGCTCGACGGACTGGGCATCGACATGGGCACAACCGCTCCATATAGCATGGCGGTGCAGTCGGTGCGCGAGGCACATGCTTTCGGAGAGTTGGGCGGCGTGACAGGCGCCGTGAAGGCATATCTCAAGGAGAAAGCCGAGTCATTGCAGGCAATCCAGGTTTCCAACCTGACAAAGAAGAACATCGCCATGCTGCGAGCTTACGGCAAGTCAGGAAAGGCTCCTGCCAAGTTCATCGAGGTCATGGCATGCGAGGGCGGATGTATCACCGGACCTTGCGTCCACAATGAGCTGAAAGCCGGAAAGCGCCAGTTCGACAAGGAATTGGGCAAGGAGACAAAGACCTATGATGATATGGATTGACAAACTACGCAGAGACCATGCTCTCGCGCCAGACGAATACCGGCAGCTGCTGGCAACGACAGACACCGATGCCGTGGAATATCTGCATCGGCAGGCGCGGGAGGTGGCTCTCAGGCAGTTTGGTCATGACATCTATATACGCGGACTGATAGAGGTGGGCAACCGCTGTCGCAACAATTGCTACTATTGCGGCATACGAGCAGCCAACACATCGGTGGCGCGTTACGAACTGACAAAAGAACAAATCCTGGCCTCTTGCCGGGAAGGCTATAAGCTGGGCTTCCGCACTTTTGTATTGCAAGGTGGCGAGAAGTCTGGCTCTTATGCTATGTGGGAAGACGTGGTCAGCGAGATACGCCTCGCCTATCCCGACTGTGCCATCACGCTCTCGCTGGGCGAGATGACGAGGAGCGAATACGAGGGACTGTTCCGTGCCGGTGCCAACCGCTATCTGCTGAGGCATGAAACCTACGATGCCGACCATTACCGCAGGCTCCATCCGGAGTCTATGTCAAGAGAACACCGGCTGCAATGTCTGCAATGGCTCAAGGAAACCGGCTATCAGACCGGCACCGGCATCATGGTGGGCAGCCCCGGACAGACTCTGGACCATCTGGTGGAGGACATCTGCTTCATCCGGCGTTTTCAGCCGCAGATGATAGGCATCGGCCCCTTCATACCCCAGCATGACACACCCTTCAGGGATTGCCGTCCGGGAAGTGCCGACCTCACCTTGCGCCTGCTCTCCATCTTCCGCCTGATGTTCCCGTCGGTGCTGATACCAGCCACCACGGCGCTCTCCACACTCCTGCCCGACGGCAAGGCCCGGGGCATACAGGCAGGAGCCAATGTGGTGATGCCAAACCTCTCGCCGGCGGCATACCGCTCCAGCTATGCGCTCTACGACAACAAGGCGGCGATGGGCACGGAGGCAGCCGAAGGGCTGACCCTGCTGAAACAAGAATTGGATAAAATCGGGTATCGTATATCTACGGCTCGTGGGGATTTTAAATGAATAATGACATGGACAAGATCTTTAATCCTGCCTCCGGCGAGGCAGAAGAGTTTATCAACCATCAGGAGATTCTCGATACGCTGCAATACGCATCGGAGCATAAGAACGATCGGAAGCTGATAGAGAATCTGCTTGAGAAGGCGGCGAAATGCGGCGGACTGACCCACCGTGAGGCTGCCGTGCTCCTGGAGTGCGACGTCCCCGATCTGGTAGACCGCATCTTCCATCTGGCAAAAGAGATAAAGCAGCGCTTCTACGGCAACCGCATCGTGATGTTCGCACCGCTCTATCTCTCCAACTATTGCGTGAACGGCTGCGTATATTGTCCCTACCACGCCAAGAACAAGACCATACCCCGCCGCAAGCTCACCCAGGAGGAAATCAAGCGAGAGGTCGTAGCCCTGCAGGATATGGGTCACAAGCGTCTGGCGCTCGAAGCCGGCGAAGACCCGCGCAATAATCCTATAGAATACATCCTGGAGTCTATCCAGACCATATACGGTATCCATCACAAGAATGGAGCCATCCGCCGCGTCAATGTGAATATCGCCGCCACCACGGTGGAGAACTACCGCCGCCTGAAAGACGCCGGCATCGGCACGTATATCCTCTTTCAGGAGACATACCACAAGAAGCACTACGAGGAACTCCACCCCAGAGGTCCCAAGAGCAACTATGCCTACCACACCGAGGCTATGGATCGCGCCATGGAGGGCGGCATCGACGATGTGGGCATCGGCGTTCTCTTCGGTCTCAACCTCTATCGCTACGATTTCGTGGGCCTAATGATGCACGCCGAGCATCTGGAGACAAAGTTCGGAGTAGGTCCACACACCATCAGCGTGCCCCGAATCTGTCCGGCAGACGATATTTCCACCGAGGACTTCCCCGACGCCATTTCCGACGAGATGTTCGAGCGCATCGTCGCCGTCATCCGCATCGCCGTTCCATACACCGGCATGATCATCTCCACCCGTGAGTCAGAGGCCGTGCGCCGCCGTGTGCTGGAGCTTGGCGTGTCGCAGATCAGCGGCGGTTCGCGCACCAGCGTGGGAGGCTATGCCGACTCAAAGCCGGAGCATACCGAGCAGTTTGACGTCAGCGACCATCGCTCGTTGGACGAGGTGGTGGGCTGGCTGCTCGATCTGGGACATATACCGAGCTTCTGCACCGCCTGCTATCGCGAAGGACGCACCGGCGACCGCTTCATGTCGCTGCTCAAGGCCGGACAGATAGCCAACTGCTGCGGACCCAATGCCCTGATGACGCTGCAGGAGTATCTCGAAGACTATGCCTCGCCTGAGACCCGGGCGAAGGGACAGCAGGAGATTGCCAAGGCGTTGGAGAATATCCCGAACCCGAAGATAAAGGCGATTGCCACGAAGCGGCTGGAAGAGATAAGACAAGGAAAGAGAGATTTCAGATTCTGACACAGATATGGAGAATACACCACAGGTTTCCCGCTTGCATATCGCTCTCATAGGGAAGAGGAATGCCGGCAAGTCGTCACTGCTCAACGCATGGTTGGGACAGGACGTTTCTGTCGTGTCCAGCGTGGCAGGAACTACCACCGATGCCGTGAGGAAGGCTGCCGAACTCCCCGGACTGGGAGCTTGTGTGATTATCGACACGCCGGGATTTGACGACACCGACCAGCAGCTGGGACATCTGCGCGTTGGCAAGATGCAGACTGCCGTGAAGCAGGCCGACATCGTAATTCTGGTGGCGGGCGGACCAGTGCTCACGCCGGAAGAACGGGAGTGGGCTTCTTGGCTCAAGCTCAAGAAGACCCCCTGGCTCCTTGTCCTGGGCAAGGCAGACACCATGGCGGATGCAGAACAGGCAGCCGACCGTCTGTCAGGTGAACTGGATGTGCCCGCCGTGGCAGTCAGCGCCTGGCGCCGCAGCGGGTTCTCCAAGATGATGCAGCTGTTGCTCCAGCTCCTGCCGCCCGATTTCGGCAAGGAGACCATCACGGGCAGTCTTGCCGCTGAGGGCGACAGGGTGTTGCTCGTGATGCCACAAGACAAGGAGGCACCGAAGGGACGCCTTATCCTGCCACAGGTGCAGACCATCCGTGAACTGCTCGACAAGCGGTGCATCGTTTCCTGCTGCACTCCCGACAAGCTGGCCGATACTCTCGCCTCGTTCCGTGAGAGTCCACACCTGATAATCACCGATTCGCAGGTCTTTCCGCAGGTGTACGGACAGAAGCCAGCCGACAGTAGGCTGACCTCCTTCTCCGTGCTCTTCGCCGCCTACAAGGGCGATGCCGTGGCGTTGAAACAGGGAGCGGAGAGCATAGCCCGGCTTACAGACCATTCTCATGTGCTGATAGCCGAAGCCTGTGCCCATGTGCCGGCGGGCGAGGATATCGGCAGGGTGAAACTGCCCCGTCTGTTGCGCAAGAGGGTGGGCGAGGGGCTTCAGGTCAGTTTCGTCAACGGGCGTGATTTCCCCGAAGACCTCTCGCCATACGATCTCGTTATCCATTGCGGCTCCTGCATGTTCAATCGCCGTTATGTGTTAGACCGCATCCGTTCCTCACAGTCGCAAGGTGTGCCCATCACCAATTATGGTATGGCGATAGCCTTTCTCACCGGCATCCTGCATAAGATAGACTTCGCAGGATAGTCTGTTGGAAATTAGAAAAAAACTTGATTTTCTCTGAAATTGTCAGATTGTCTGGTTTTTGCTCTAACGCCTTGATAGTCTGATGATTATCGGCCTGACAGTTGCTTTGGATTGTCTGGACAATTCGTCATCCTCAAGGGTGGAATGTCATTTGTCCACCAGTTCCACGAGAAATTCGTTGCCTCGCCATGTCCTCCTCGACGTCATTCCGGGCAGCGCCTTCAGCCGGCGGCTGAGTGTCGTGAGATTGGTAGAAGCCATTGCCGCCGCACCCGCCTTCTGGCGCAGATGCTGAAATATCGCCACCGTGGTCATATACTCACCCCTGCCGTTCTCCTTGCCGATGCGGAAATACTCTTTGAAGAAATCCTCCGCCGCCATCGTGCGCTGAAACCTGTCGTTGCTCATCGTCAGCAGCTCCGTTTCCAGTTTGTCGAAATACCAGCGGCGCCCGCTCTCTATCTCGCTCAGCGCCTGGGCATAGAGCTGGGTGTAGTCTATTGGCGTCGCCACGTCGATGGGCCGGTTGAAATCCACACAGATGAAGCGGCGGCTCCCCGACGGGTCGCTCAGCACATTCTGCATGTTGCTCGTGGCGATGAACGATGCCCGGCGCGGCAGTTCCTCGATGGCGGTTCCCCACGGGCGCTTCATCTTCACCGCCGGCAGCTGCACCACATTCTTCAGAAAACCCTCCTGCAGCTTCGGCGAGATCTGGTTGAACTCGTCCAGATTGATGAGCAGCAGTTCTGACATCGCCCTCAACACCTGCTTTTTCTCTGCCAGCTGCAGACTGTCGCAATATCCCCATTTCAGTTCCGGCGGCAGCAGCCGGCGGCAGAACGTGCTCTTGTTGAAACCCTGGTCGGAGATGAGCAGCGGCACGTTGCTGTTGCCATACAGCTCCCCCGTCTTGCCCGTCCATTGCGCCACCATCCCCAGAAACCACGTGTGGAATCTCTCCCTCCACTCCGGGTCCTCCGTCGGCACCGTGTCGGCGAGCCTCCCGATATGGTCGCTGCCGTCCCAGCGGCCCTCACATTTGGCGAGGAAGTCGCCGATGGGGTCGAAACATCCGATGAAGTCAGACCCCACATAGTTTCTCACGTCATTGAACCCCACGGCGATGCCCGCCAACTGCACCTCCAGTGTGATTCTCTTCAGCGCCCTCATGTCGAGCATCAGAAACGTGCCGTTGCCGTCCCTCTCCATATACTCCGTGCATTCAGTCACCGTGTTGTATCTCAACACATACCTCCGCCTGATATGCTCCACCATCCTCACCACATGTGAGCACCTCGTTGGAATCCTCTCCCCGGTCTCATTCTCCGTGTTCGTCACTTCCGTTTCCTTACTCGTTTGAGTACTGTTCATTCTCTCAAACCACTTCTCCGAGGTCTTGGCAGATATCCTCAACCTTCCTCTTTTGTTTGTTCTTATGCTTTTTGTTTTCATGGTATTTCTGTTTTTTTAGCCTAATGGCCGATTGGGAATTTTAGTCTGTTTTGGTTCAGAATCGGGCACGGTGCTTGCCCAACATGGGTAAGCTGCTTTCTCAATAGGGGCAAGCAGCTTGCCCCGGTTGGGCATCTTTCCTGTCCGTTTCGTGCCCATTATTTATTCAAAAAGCTGACCATCTCTTCGTAGAAGTCAAACTCCACGTCGTCATACCCATAGTCGGCGAAAATCCTCTTTATCTTCTCCTGCTGGTTTTCCGTCAGTTTCCACGTCCCCGAGTCGTATCTCGAAAAGTCCGTTCTGTTGCTCATTGTCTTGATGATGTCGTGGCGTATGGCCTTATAGTCGCAGACCTTTACATTGCCGAGAGCCTTCTTGAATCCCCATGCCACCTTTGTCTTCTTCATCTTATGAAACAGTTTGCATCCTTCCACCAGATTCGTGGTCGGCAGGATACATTTCCCACACAGGTCCTTCTGTTTCATCTTTCTGATGACATGCCATCTCGTGCATCTCTTCTTTATCTCACAGTTTTCGTTCAAACAATGAACCCAATTGTACGGTGTCGTGAATTCTCCCTTCACGAAATCCGAATACTTGATTTCATAATGCATACTCAATGCTTTTTAAAAGTTTATGATTATATTATCCCGGTCCTTTGTTCAGCCCTGATGATTGCTCAGGGCTTGGCGAGACAGTGATGCAGTCGTGCGCGCTTCGCTCCATCCTGTTTTCGCTTTCCGGTCCGTATGCCTATAAAATACGGTCCATTCCCCCCTCATGTCATATTCCATCCCCTTCCATACGATTAATTCTTCTTATTCCCCAACCATCCAGACAATCACCCGATGGTTTTCACCATACAAAAAATGCGAAAGTGCCTGAATTACAGACACTTCCGCATTGATGACCAGATGATTGACGGTTTTTTGAAAAAAGTGGATTAATTGGATATTATGACCGATTAGGGTTGAAACGGTCGGATTTCCGGTCGGATGATGGATATTCCCGTCGGATTATATTCCACATTCTCTAATGCCAATATCCGTTTCAAAGCAACTCTTCCTGCATTCACGTGTGAACGGCATCTCGTAGAATAAGAGATTTATCTCCTTTCATTATCGCTATAAATCATATAGCAACACGACTATTCTATATTTGCACTCACTTTTTTATAAGAAAATGTTACATAATTTATGAAAATGTTTGTTTTGTTTAAATGAATTTAATAATTTTGTAGCGTTTCCACGCCGATACCATCGTCGTCATGACGTTTCGTGTCATTCAGATGTCCGGCAACAGCGATTGATGCCGATTGGGGAAGGGATGGGGACACGACATATAGAAGGCGTTTACTTGACGCTTTGTTCTTGACTCTCTGAAACTTCGCAAACTTTAGATACTGTCAACGAACCGAGCAACGGTAGATGTCTACGGGTGTGATTATATCACGGCCAGTGGAGTATTGTACCTATGTGTATTTTTCTGCATATAGGTTTCAACTACTCCATGTGGCGGCATATATATATCATATCGGCGTGGGCTCTAGCGTTGTCTGTTCTACAGTATCGGGCAATGCGAAGGCCTCAGAGGGTGGAACAGACGACGAGCGGTTCCCACGCTTTTTTATGCTCGTGGAATTTTAAGATTTAATCGCATAGTGTTGAAGGGAGCGTATCTGTGCACATAAAGTACGAAAATGTTAAACATATCTTTTAACCTATCAAAAATCTGTTCATCGTTTGCTGTCTCCTTTACGTTTATGAGCCTAACTTGTGGAGTGTCGAGTTGTTCTTTGATTTGTGGGAATAAGGTGGATATGAGTCCTAATCCTCAAAACATTCAGACATATTATGAAAAGGATTCGCAGAGAATGCCCAGTGAAAGTAAATGGGCAGCCTATTTTGATTTTTCAGGTGTTTATATAGCATACGATGACCCTGCAACTGCACAAACCTTCAATGGCATTACACAGAAGGTTACTGGCTCATTGAATAATTATGACCTTTATTCGTTGGCTAATGAAAAAATAGAAAAGTTAAATGGGGCAGATTTACATTCGGCCGCAAATATCTTTGCTCAACTTCATGATCCAGCAGCGCAAGGGCAGTTGTATGCTCCTATAGAAAAGACTCTCAAGAAAATCGTGGACGAGAATCGTAGTGCTTTGTTGATAACGGATTATGAGGAATATACCCCTGGACATCAGATTTACCAACAGGCTTATGCTACTCCTTATTTTGAGGAGTGGCTAAAGCGAGGTAAGGATATTACTTTCTTTGTTACAGACTATAAAGAAGGTGCGCTTGACAAACATCTGTACTATACAGTCTTTGATGATGAAAGCCATCATTTGCTAAGAGAGATAGAGGATGGTTTGCAAGGTAAGTCTCAAAATTATAAACGCTTTACACTTTCTATGCATAGTTATACTGTTATGCCAAAGAAAGGGGGTATGAGTGGAGCTTATGCTGGTCCATGTATTGGAGGAACTTATCATGACCAGAATGGAGATGACGTGGTAACTGGTTCTATTGAAAATGGAAAGGAAGATGGATTTAATTTCTTGATGGGGGCACGTGCTGAACTTTATACGTTTGACGAGAATTGGTCTGCGATTGTTGAAAATGCTCGTGGTCAACAGGAAGCGGAAATCCCATTGCAATATCGCTTCCGCCATTTGTTCCAGAATTTGTTCGCAGACTTCTCCAATGCTGATTCTTATAAAATAAAAGGTTTGGCAGTAAAGATGACGGATATCGGAAAAGATTTCGAACTTTATATGAATTGGCATACTGCTATGCAATATAAGCCTAAGACAACAGTGGTAGAAGGTGAAAAGCAAGTAGATATTCCATCCGAGAGTTCTGAGTTTTATAATGAGCAAGGGCAACTCTTGTCAGAATTTGACTATGTAAAGTTGGGAGGCAGAAGTATAAGTGATATTCAAGGGGTGGTAGCTTTTGACCAAGGCTTGTTTGCTCAAACTTTTGCTAAGACGAAGGGACATGAAGCAGAGCTGGCTGTAGATTTAAATCCTCAGTTTGGGGGTATAATAGCAGGCAATGAAGAGACTTCGGGGCTTTATCGTGTAGATATTGTTGTCGCTAATGCCGAGCCTAATCTTGGTTCTCAAATAGACAAGTTATTCTCTTGGTCTGGCAACAATTGCCTTAGTTCTGCTGTTAGAAATGTGTTGCAGCATTGCAATCCTCAAGGTAGTTGCGTATATAGCTATTTTATTAGAATGAATCAATAACAATCGTTAAACCATAAAAAAGAAAAAGTATGTCAGAGATTATTATTCCTGTTTATATTTGCGCCTTGGTGGCAGCAGTGTTGGCGTTGGTGTTGGCAATTATTTTGTCTAACAATGTTTCTTTTCAGCCAAATTTGAGTGATGTAGGAAAGCGTAAGGGGATTTTCTGGTTTTCTAGTATAGCAGCCCCTGTCGTTTCTGCATTGCTTGCATTCTTGTTTGTATATGTCGGATTGAAGACAGGCTCAAAGAAAAATACTTTTATGCTTCACATGTTCATTGGACTTTGTGTCTCATGGGTAGTATATGTTGTACTCGGTCTTATTGTTTCCAAGGCAAACAAACAAGGTAAGTTGGGTTCTTGGTTCTAAATGAAATTTCTATGATGAAAGATAGTTTGTTCGTTATAGCCATTGGTGGTACGGGAATGAGATGTTTGGAGGCATTTGTGCATCTTTGTGCAATAGGTATGTTCGACAATGAAGAGATAAACATACTTACTCTTGATACCGACCAAAGTAATGGTAATAAAGGTCGTGTAGAACGATTGATAGAGCTGTATAATAAGGTGAAGACTGACAATCCTAAGTCTCCAGGAGGTAGTCCAAATTCTAATACATTTTTCTCTTCTAAGTTGAGCCTTTATCGTTTCTATACAGATTATTCAAAGGCAAATCGTAGTACTTATTCTAAATTGAGTGCTACGCAAGGAATTGGGCAAGAAACAGAGGAGGATGACCATGACTTGGCTGACCTTTTCTTGGAACATGATACGGTGCAGAGTTTCAACCTAGAACATGGGTATCGTGCGCAAACACACTTGGGCTCAATGCTTATGTATCATGGAATCGTTGAAGCGGCATGTCACTATGTGGAAAATAAAGCCAAGGCAACAGAGCCAGAACAACAGCTAGCTGATTTTCTGACAGAGTTACAGAAAAGTGGAACAGGTGCTCGTGTCTTTGTATTTGGTTCTGTATTTGGAGGAACAGGTGCTTCTTCTATACCTGTAGTTCCTGAGGCTTTAAAAGAGGCTGGTAATATCATTTCTCAAAATACGATAGACTTTAATAAAGTAAAGTTTGGGGCTACATTACTTACTGAGTATTTTAGTTTCCAATCTCCTTCGGATGCACAACGAAAGGATGAAAAACTAATAGCTTCGTCAGATTATTTTGCCATCAATTCACAGGCTGCTTTGCAATTTTATCAGAATGATAAGACCGTGAAAGAACGTTACAAACGTCTCTATCATATCGGTTGGCCTGCTAAGGATCTAAATGTTTCTGACAGTAATAATGGAAATACTATAACCGGTGGTGCAGAGCAAAAAAATGCTTGCCACGTCGTGGAGCTAATGAGCGCTTGTGCAGCTTATGATTTCTTTACGCTTGATGAGCAAAATATACAAAATACTACAGCTCAATATCTTTATCGTTCTGTAGAATTGGACGAGGCAAAGAATTTGACATTCAGAGGAACAGATTTCGTGAGTCAATCCAAGGCTTCAGAGTTTATGCAAAAGTTGGGTTCATTCTTGACTTTGGCGCATATCATACTCTCGAAGCATGGTGGTGCCTTGTTGCAGAATAATAATGTAAACAATGAAACTAGAGGTACACGTGGATTTATCGCTCGACTTTCAGAACAGCAAATTCCAGACTATAATAATATGAATATAGAACAATCTAAGGAGATTGACGACTATATGAAGGAGTTTGCTTATAGTATTATGAATGGTTCTGTAGTGCGAGGATGGATCTATCAAGTTTACAATTCCGTTCGCTTGGCAGGAGTAAGTCGTTTCTTGTTCCCTTCAAAAGTATTCGAGGAGAATGTTATGTCCCTTGCATCGATGGACCCATGTAAAGAAATTCAAGAGGAGAAGAAATCGGGATTGTTTAAAACAGACAAACGTACTGATTATGACGATTTTATTAAAAATCTTCCAAAATGTCCTCCAGTTGTAGATAAGCAGAACGTCAGCACGATGAAAGAGCGTTTCTTGGCTCACATGTTTAATGCCATTAATCGTACAGTTCCTTTTAGTGCTAAATTATAAATGTTTTAAAAATAAAATCTTATGCCAGATATTAAAGCATTAGTAATCAATGTCAAACCTCGTAGTCAACAGCAAGGCGCTGCTGGGCAATGGCAGGATTTGACTTCAAGCATACAGGCTTTTACACGAGATATTGAAACACCATCTATTCAAGATGGTGTGGATGTTAGTGCCATAGTTTCAGGTGTGCCAACTGTGTTTGCTCGTGCCGATCTTTTTAATCATGCACTTAATGAGATTCAGACGATTCGTAAGGACGCTTCCGTTGGACTTAATCAATATTATGTGAATCTTGTGGATGAATGGCGTGGACTTATTGCATGTATTGCCTTGAATAATACGGCAATAGAAATACGTCGAATAACCCTTGCTTATAGTGATGGTAAGGATATGAAGACCACGGAGAATATGTATGAGCCAAAGGGCGCTTTTGGCAATATGTTAATGAATGACCGTAGTCTTTGGGCAGAACAAGGTAAAGCAAAAAATGATAATGTACAGCCGTTCTTATACATTATTAAATATAATAAACAAGTTGTTGGCGCAACTTCACCTCGCTCTCTGTTCTTTACATCTGTATCGTATGATATTGATAAAAATGCAGCTTTTGTAGATTCATCGACACATCGTTTCACGGATCCTTTACATAGTACGATCTCTGACGAACAATTGCTAAACTTGTTTGCTTATATAGATAAGTTGCAGCCTCGTGTGAAGCAGTTGGAAGACTACTATAAACAAGCCGGACTCACATACGAAGGGATAAAGGGCGAGTTGGGCACATGGCGTAATGAAATATTGAAGCTCATACGTGACCGTAAACTTGATGAGAATAATGCCAGCGCTCTTCCTGTACAAGGCTTTGGCTTGCCTTTTGGATTCCTTAATTATACAGAGGAACTTTATGGACATAATGGAGTTATAACGGCGACTCCTGATGCTGATGGAGAATCAAAAGCATTTAAGCCTGAGGAGCTTTTGTTGCCTAAAAATTCCAAAATACTGAGAGTTTGGCTTCCTCGTGAGTATGAAAAAGGAGAAAAGGATATTGCAACATTGCCAATATTTTTGTTGAGAGCGCATAAGACCGGTAGCACAGATTATGCCTTTTTTGCAATACCTTTGAGCCAAAAGGGATTGGTTGTGTTTGGACGTAATGTTAGCACTTTGTTAGGATATGTCCAGGCTGGGATCAGCATCAATTCGCACATGAACGCAGAGTTCGATGAGGAAAAATCTATTCTGTCAGTGAAACTAACCATATCTGTTGTGGACGAAAATGGTGATAGAAAAGAGAAGACGATACCTATAGAATACAAGGTGAGTGGCATCTTTAGGAGAAATAAAGATGTTGTAGTATGGCCAAATTTCATATCTGGTGCATGGATTCGCTATTTCTTGTATTCAGAATTGCCACATAATGCTCGCCAAGAGGATTGTCAGTATAGTGCAGTTCCTTTCGTTGGCGATGAAAAGCAAGATAATGAGATTATTACAGATTACGATGGTAATATTCAATATCTAGCGGATAAGGGAGTCGCTTTGGGTGATGCAAAACTCTTGGTGACAAGTGATAGCCGTACAGCTGTTCGTAAGTATAAGTATGAAATATATGAGAGTAAGCATCCTTTTAGAGGAGTACGATTTACTCATATTACGGGTTGTGAAAGTGGCTTTGTCTTGATACATTATAGTAGTGTATTGAATGCTAATAATGGCTTGCCTATGGATATGCTTGATGTGAATCGCACATTGAGTGATGTTACTGTGGGTGTGGATTTTGGAAGTACGAATACTTCTGTAGCCTATCATGATGGGCAGATGCAACATGCGGAAGGCATACAATTCACTGGACAAAGAGTATCGCTCTTTACGGATTTGGGTACCAATGCTAATCAAGTTCCTGCCGAACGCAATGTGCTTTTCTTTCAAAATGAAGAATTGTATTCTAATGCTATTAAGAGTATTCTCGCCATCCATGATGACCAACGTTTGCCTAAGAATGATATAGATGGTATAAACACCTTGCGTAGTGAGGCTGTGCAAGGAGGATTCCCATGCTTTTGTCGTCACTTGCCTGTTGACAATGTAACAGATGATACAATGACACTTGGTTTCCGAGGTGGTCAGAATATTGTTCAGCTCATTCATAATATGAAATGGAGTGAGCGAGAAGAGGATAAGGCTCACAAGCAAGCTTTCTTGTCTTCCTTATTGTTGCACATTTATGCAGAGTTGTTTGTCAAAGGGTTTGTCCCGAATGTTCTCAGATGGTCATACCCTTCTGCAATGGGTTATAATTTGATGTTGCAGTATAACCAAATTTGGCAGTCTTTGCAACATGTATCTCCTGTGATAGATGTTGCTGGAAATCATATTCCGTTATCAGTTTCTACAATTCCTGGTATGAATACAGGTGATATGGGGGCAAGTGGGTTTGGAACAACGGAAGATATTCCCGGGAGCATTCCCAATGACGGCTTTGTCAATGATCCTTTTGGGGGAGGTGACCCATTTGGAGGTGATACCTTTGGCTCTACGAATGTTTTTGCTTCTCAACAGAATGAGGTCCCTTTCTCCAATTCTACAAGTGCATTTGATGATAGTGATAATCCTTTTGAAACACCATCTTCTCCACGAATGGGAAATGAACAAAAGCCACTTGTGCCTAATAGAGAACCTTTTAGGTTTAAATTTAAGAATATAGATACAAGTAAAGCCATGACAGAAGCTTGTGCTGTGGCTAATTTCCTTTCATACAATATCAATAGTACAAATGAATTGACGTTCTGTTTTGATGTTGGTGGAAGTACGACGGATATTTCAGTAATCTGTAAGGACAATGAGGCAAGCAAAATGTTGAAACAGAATTCAATACGTTTTGCAGCTCAGCGAATATCAGCTGCAACCAAGTTTATGGATGTTAAGTTTGAGAAGGCTTTGACTAATATCTGCCATCGCAACAACTTGAAATTACTTGGGTTTAATGATGGACAAAAACTCTATTCAGCAGCTACTGCCCCTTATTATTTCGAACAAGTGGTCGATCAGTTGGATACGAAACAACTTGCGGAGTTTTATCAAATTCTTTCGACAGAATGTTGCCCTTTGTTCTGTGTGGATATGTATGTTACTGGTCTCATCACTTATTATGCTGGACAATTGGCTATAAAATTGATAAAGGAAGCACGTCAGTCTGATGAGTTGCCTATGTTTAAGGCTGATTGGCGACCAATGGTAAAAATTATCTTTGCAGGCAAGGGTTCTCGTATTTTTGAGTGGCTATATACCATAAACAAAGAAATTGCTAAAAAATACTATATGGAGATGTTCTGTATGGGTATGGGCGGCATTGATGTAGTCAAGGATAATCTTGGTGGATGGCCAAATATGGATATCCAGACCAAACAAGCTAATGAGGTAAAGTTTGAAGTATCTAAGGGATTGGCTAAGACCATCGCAAGCCCATTGCAAATCTCTGATAAGATTATTGAGATTATTGGTGAAAGTGGATTCACGCTCTACAATACTAGTACAGGAAAGGAAGAAGAGTTAACTTTTGAAGATAGCATAACTTCTGACTTTATGGAGAGTATTGGGGTTTGTTTCAAGTCTCCAAATTCTTTGAATAGAAACAAAATGTGTTTCTACAATTTTGCAGGAATATTCTATAAGTATGTGAATGGTCTTTTCGGAAAAGACATGGTGGATTTGCCTTATATGATGAATGGTATCATGTCAATGGCAAACATCAATACTTATATTCAGAATCTTCCAGAGATGCAGAAGGCTCGTCGTCAAGATAAGTTTGACTATGTGGCTCCTATCATCATTCTTGAAGGTATGAAGTTCTACGATGAGTTCTTGATGGATATATTTAAGAGTTGATAACAAATAAAGACATAAGAAAGTGAATTATTGCATATTGGTAACTATATCGCGTAATAGTATCTCCTTCCGCTATAATCGCATGGATGGTGACAATCGTTTTGTCGATTTCATGCAGGATGGCGGAAGCGAGATGCCTTTTGCCATAGAATGCGTAGGCAATGAGTTTGTGATAGGTAAAAGTGCCTTGGAGTCCGCTACCAAACAACTTGCACCAAATGCTTTTGCCAATATCTTTGATACATGCAAAGAAACGAGGACGTTCAGATTCGCTGGACGTGATGAACAAATAAATAAATTGCCGTTCTATGCAATTAAGGATTATATCGGTAAGATTTTGTCTGACCGTTTTTATGGTGAAGTGGGAAATATTGACAGCAATGTCTCGAAGTTACCGTTGGTGTTCTTGTTTACTCCTGAATTAGATACAGACAAAAAACTCTTTATTACAAGTCCTTTTGAAAAAGGTGGCTTTCAGAATATTTGTTCTATAAGCTACCATCAACTTTTGTTGCCTATTATCATGGATTCTTTGCCAGAAAAGCAGAAGCCAAAAGTTGCCATTATGGTATCGGTTGATAGGAATGACTTAATCTTACAATTCTATGATGCGGTGACGGATAAATCACTTGCTGATTTGGTAAGAATAGTAGAGCAAGGAAGTGACCCTAGATTGAAACAAGCAATGGATTTGATTTGGGCAGGACTTAATAATTATAATTATCAGCCTCGTGAGCCTGAAGAGAATGTATTGAGAGATGCGGCATTGAAATTTCTGAATAGCAATTTGAGAACGGTAAATGATGTCTTGTGTATGAGTGATGGATCAATGCAAGATTATTGTCTTTCTCGTGATGAATTGGATATGTCTGCAATAGGAGAAGCATGTCGGTTGGTTGCGCATCATTTGAACGAAGCGTTAATAAACAATGGGTTAAGTATTAAACAATGCCAGATAATACTTGTTGGAAATGCTGCAACGGATTATTTTGAAAATATCTTTAGTCAGATTGCATTGGTTTATCCTGTGAAGAAGGTTTTGGAAAAAGAGAAAAACTTGATGCTTGACCGATTGCTTGGCTTGGTAAAGAAAGCTAATTATGAAGTAAGCAATTTGTTTTCTAAAAGGACTGAAAATATGGTTGCTCCTCCATATTCTTCTTGCTCGTCAGGAAATGATGCTATTCATACACCGTCTCTTACGGATAAACGGAAGGTTCGTATCATGATGGCTGATATAAAGGCAAAACTTCGAGGAAGTGACGTAAAGGGTGCCTATGCTATTTATGATGAATTAAAACTCTGGCTTGGTCAAAATGGTTTTCATAATTGGGATGTCGAATTGGAAAATGTGATAAAAGGTGTAGATAGGGTTGTGAATGAACCTTCTTTTTCGGAAGAAAAACAACATCCAGTTCCAAAGCCAATTTCAGAGGATCCAAAGAAATCTCCTGTTGTTGACTTAAAGAAATTGCGAAGAAAATTTCACAGAGAAACGGCTGATATAAAGGCATTGGTACGAACAGGTAGAAAAGATGATGCAGTTATCGCTTTGGAGAAGTTGGAAGTGCGCTTGCATCATGACAATATTTATGAGTTTGATTCAGATTTAGCAGACATACGTAAGGAATATGGCTTAAATGATGCTGTTAACGTAAAAAGGGATATTCCTGTAGCTCCTGCTAAAAAAACAATGAGTGACGCAGAAAAAATGCTTCAAAAAGGGCAGTTTGCTGAGGCAAAGCGAAAGTTTGCATCAGAAGGAAATTCTGAGATGGCACAGGCTTGTTCAAAATTAATAAGGGCTAAACGTAGTATTGCTTCGTATGTTAGTGGCTTGGATTCAGTTCGTCGCAGTCGCAATGTTACAAGTAAGCAAAATGCGATTAAAGAGTTGGAAAATAGTTTGGCTCTATATCGTCAATATGGTTTAGTAACTAAAGAGATAGAGCAACTTATCGAACGATATAAATCAATATAATTAACAATTAAAACCGTAATATTATGGCAAGATTCCAAATTGAGAAAGGTGAGCGTTTTACTCTTGACAAGAGTGAAGGTTTAGAGAAAGTACAGATAGACTTAAACTGGAAATCAGGTGCGGACTTGGATGCATCTGCTTTTCTTGTTGGTGCTGATGGCATGATAATGGATGATGCAGACTTCGTATTCTACAATTCTAATCGTCGTGCAAATCCAGAGACTGGTGTAGTTGAGCCTTTTAACAAGGCTGTTCATGGCAACAAGGCTCATTGGAGAGCTGCGACTGTTCCTGTATCTGCAGATGGCTCTGTTCTTGGTTCTGCTGATGATCTTGGTGATGATGAAGAAGGAGACGAGTCAGGTGAAACAATGCATGTAGATCTTTCAAAGGTAAGTCCAAAGGTTCAGGAAATAATATTCTGTGTTACAATTTACCATGGAGACAAGGATGGAGTGACGTTTGGCGCTGTACGTGAACCCTCTATAACGATTTCCAATGAGGAAACAGGTGAAGAACTTTGTAAGTACAATCTCAAGGAAAAGTTCTCTACAGAGACCGCTGTTGAGGCTGCAAAACTTGTTTGTAATGATGAAGGCGAATGGGAGTTTGAAGCTGTAGGTGAGGGGCATGATGGCGGTATGCAGACGCTTGTTGACATTTACGCATAAATAATTTCTAAAAATTGTATTATGGGAAGATTTAATTTGTCTAAAGGAGATCGCTTTAAGATTGCAAAGTCTGAAGGGCTAAGTAAAATAAAGGTGGTTTTGGATTGGAAGTCTGATGCAGATCTTGATGCCTCAACTTTCCTATGTGGTGATGAAGGCGTTATTTTGGATGATGCCGGTTTCGTGTTCTATAATTCAGAGAACCGTGAGAAACCATTTGACCGGGCGGTATTTGGTAACAAACGTAAATGGATGGCAGAAACCAGACCAATGTCAAGCGATGGTGCAGTATTAGGTTCTATTGATGATCGTGATGGAGGGCTGGGAGAAAAGATAGATGTTGATTTGGATAAAGTCGATCCAAAAGTTTGTGAAATTGTCTTTGTCGTTTCAATTCATGATGAAGGTAAGACTTTTGGGGATGTGGAAGGTGCTTCTATTAGCGTTGTTAATGCAGAGAATGGGGAAGAACTTTGCCGATATGAACTTGCCGAAACATTCACAGAAGAAACAGCCTTGTCTGTTGCTAAACTTGTTGTAAACGAAGATGGTGACTGGGAGTTTGAAGCTGTTGGCGTTGGACATGTCGGTGGGTTGGAAACTCTTATTGACATCTATGCAAGTTAATTAATTAAATATAACTGTTATGGTAGATAACAAGAAACAAAGAAAGTCGACTCGTAATTTTAACATGGAAAAACATGTTGAGCGACATTTCGAAATAGAAAAAGAGGAGCTTCCTGTAGGGGATACTTCTTTTAAAAAACCAGATGAAGTATCTGATGGTGCTTCTTCTGGTGAAACACCGGGAACATCGAATAATCGCGGTAAACTTATTGCAGGTGTCGTTGTTATCTTGGCTGTTTTGGCATTTGTCGCATACCGAAGCTGTAGTTCTGGTCATGAGCAGAACCTCGAGCCGACTAATACGGTAGTTTCGGATTCTACAGAAAAGGAAAATGCTGATACAGTCTCATCTGTTAAGAAGACAAGCGATTCAGAAAATGAGAAAATGCAAGCCAATGATGACAATAGTAATGTTGGTTCTCCTACGACTTCATCTACATCAGAAAGTACAACTGAACCAAGAACGGCTTCGTCTTCTCAAAAGTCAATAGAAGAAAAAGCAATGCAAGTTTGGGATGGCATATATGGTAATGGAACTGAAAGAAAATCTAAATTGGGTTCTGATTACCAGGCTGTCCAAAAACGTGTGAATGAAATGTATCGTAACGGATATAGACATAAATTTCTATGATTTGGACAGATTGCAATTTTATGTGCTTTCTGTCCAAATAGTTTCTTAATTCTTAATGAGGTGATTGCTTCTGTATCAGTGATAAATAATGGTTATATAACGCTGACTCATTGTAAAAACATGACTGCTGGCAACATATTAATTGGGATTTATGAAGAACTCAGAGAAGACAGCTGTAGTCAGGATATTTGTTGACCTGATAAAGGCAGATCGGATCATAGATACAGGTGAAATGGTATTTTATGATGAGATGCGCAAGAAATATAATTTTGTGCAGGAGAATGAAGTGGCTGCAACGACAATGAGTTTTTCAGAGGCAATCTCCATATTGAAGATGTCTGCAGGGGATTTGCGAAGAGATGTCCTAGCAGATTGTACGGATGCAACGGTGAGTGATGGTTTTTGTGCTCATTCAGAGGCATTGCTGCTTATTGCTTTAAAACGGGCTTTGGGTGATGAAGAATCAGAAAATGTAAGCTTCATATCCATTCCTAAAAAGAGTTTCAGCGTTGACTATTCAACGGTTTTGTATGTAGAGTCAAAGTTTGATGTTGAGACAAATCGGCAGATTGTTGATAATTACAGGAGTGTATATAAAGAGTTTCTGTTTTCAGGCTTCCAATTCGTTTATATTCCTAATGTCATCCACCATTATAAGGAAACGGATAAAGGGATGTTTCGTAGGATGATTTCTTTTCTTGCACCTTCGTTTTCTATGGATGGTGTTGAAAGTGTGGTGGACGGATTGCTGTCGATGACAACGGAAAGTTTCTGTAAGGACATATTGTGCAACAGGTTGAATCTTGAAAATCTTCGTGAAGCAAATCCGTCGTTGTTGATAAAGATAGGGAATGATTATGTTGGAGATGTTGAATATTCCAATCTCCTATGTGTTGAGATAGAGGATGGTTTTGTAGATTTTGTCAAGAAGTTAGTTGATGATTTCTCTTCTATGCTTAGTTCAGACACTCTTACGGTTCCAATCGGGAGAGAGGCAAATAATCAATATCTTTATTATGGATTTTATAAGCAACTGCTGGATATCTTCTTGAGACGCAATAATATAAGAAGCAGGATTGTGATAGATCCGAGCCGTGAAGAGATATTCTTACCGGATATCGGTCAGAAACTTAGTGGGTTAAGTCGTCGTGACAAGGCAATGTATGTGTTGTTCCTTATTTTAATGAAGGATAATGGCTTCTCTTTCAATTGTCCGAGTTCTAGGATTCAGATGCAGATGTATAAAGAAAAGACTGTCAGATTCCAGAAACAATATGGAATTGTGTATGGGTTTATGGGTGGAGACAAAGAGAAGGTTCCGGATGTATGTTCTGCAGAAATTCGTCGTCCAATATTCAGTCGTATAAAGAAAAGTCTAATAGCAATGTCGGATATGTTGTATAATGTCAATGATTATTTGATAACCAAGAATTCGTATGGAACATACAATGTGAATGTGGAACCGGATATGGTATATGTAAAAGACTGGAAGACTGGTGGGTTGTTGCCGTTTTCAGAATCAGATATCGTTAATCGAATCAAGGGCGTATAATGGAGGGGTTGTAACGTTACAGGTGAAGAAATGCAGACATACCCATATAATAATTGTAATGTTTTAGATATCATGCGTTTTGTTTACGCAAGTGGTATCTTTGCAACAGAAAAATAAAACACTAACAATTAAAAATAAACGACTATGGGATTCTTGAATATCTTTAGTAAGAGAGGTGATGATGACAAAGCAGTCAATATTTCATTGCCGGTTGCAGCACCTGATGAGATTGAGGAAAAGGTAGAAAGCGCTACAGTAGCATCAGACCAGAGTAAAGATGATAAAAAACCGTTGACCGTGTCTTATGCTACAGGTTGGCCTATAGATGTTGTGTATGGTTATCTTCATAAGGATTATGAGGACAAAGGCTTTCAAGATGCAATGCTGAAAAGTGACTTGGCATTCAAGGACATAAACATGAGGCTTATAAGGAACAAAATCCTGATGGTGTTTAGAGAGATCAATCTTAACTATGATGTTATGAAGCAAGATCTTCAGGTCCGTATTGACAATTGCAATGCTGCGGGTCTGCTGACAACGGTTGCTCAACTTGAAAAGAACATGCAATTGATAGATGTGCATAAGAAAGAACTTGCTGATTTGGAAGCTGATTTCCGTAACAATGCCAATGAAGCATCAATACCTCTCCAATCATATGAGTGTGGTTTTTTACGTGGCATAGCAACGGTATCACTTGGAGGTGGTCAGTCACAGATAATGCCGCAGCTGCTTAGAACGGATAATTCTGTTGTAAAGCAGTCTATAGCTTAAACTAATTCCATTTATTAATAAAGAAAGGAATGCAATATGAAATGGTGGTTGAGATTTGGTTGTAGCCTTACAGGTTGGAATGCGAATATGCTGGCTCAGTGTTCAGAAGCAAGCAAGAGCCAGTTGAGTAAATATACGTCAGCATTGCTTATATTGATGATAGTTTGGAGCATTACGGGCTTTTTGTTTGCCCAGCGATACGTTGGTCTTCCTGTTTGGGGATGTCTACTTGTATCTTTGGTATTTGTGACTATTGTCGTGATGATAGAACGTCAAATAATTCTTGCCATAAATCCAACAAAGAAATTGGCTTTGTTCAGATTGTTTATTGCTATTATTATGGCGATTGTTGGTTCTACGGTATTTGACCAGACAATGTTCGGAAAAGATATTGACAAGCAATTGGCAGACAATATTGAGATTCAGACGGCATCATTGACTCAAAAGCGGATTGGAGTAATTGATGCTAAACTGAATGCATTGCAGAATGAAAAAAGTGTGCTGGATAATGAAAATGCTCAGATGCAGGAGGATGTTAACAATCATCCTTGGGTTATCCAGAAGTCTGTAACGAATAGCCAACAAACTGTGGTTGTTGGCGGGAAAATGAAAACCGTCAATAATCCGTCAGTTACGACAAATCAGGTGGCTAATCCGAAGATTGAAACGATTAAGGAAAACAATGAGAAAATAAAGTTGCTGAATGAACAGGAAAAGGAGTGGAGTCAGAAAAAGTTGACTGTGGAAGAAGACACGAGAGCAGAGTGTAAGGCAAATGTCGGCTTTTTGGAAGAACTTGAGGCCATGGTGTCTATAATCACAAACAGATGGGTTGCTGGTGCATTCTATATCATATTCTTTCTTCTGTTAATGAGTTTGGAGCTATTTGTAGTTACAAGCAAAATGGGAGACAAAGAATGTGATTATGAAATGGCAATCAAGGGTGCGCAAAGAGTAAAGGTCGCTCAGTTCGCTGCTGCGTTTGGAAAAGTTAATGATTTCAAAGTTTAGGTCGTATGAAAAAAACTCTTTTAATAATATTGACACTTTGTTTGCTTTGTGGTGTGGATTGTTCTGCATTTACAAAGTATGTTACGAACAATCTTAATTTGCGGTATGAGGCGAATGCTCATTCATATATTCTGACAGTAATACCACGAGGAACTGCAGTAACAATAGATGAAGATTGTGATTGTAAGTGGGTTCCTGTTGAATATAATGGATATGTCGGATATATTTCAACAAAGTATCTGTCTAGTAAACCTGTTCGTAAAACTTATACGTCTCGTAGGGGAACTTCTGTACGAAAGGTCGGCAATTCTTCCTATAATCGACATGGTAGCGGTAGCATAAGACATTATACAAACTCGTATGGAAATAGAGTTCAATCTCCAACTTATTACGACTCACGACCAGCAGGAGCTACTGCTCTTTGTCGGGACGGCTCTTATAGCTTTAGTCAAAGCAGGAGAGGAACATGTTCGCATCATGGTGGAGTGGCAAGATGGTATTGATATATAAGAAATAAGAATTGTTATGGACCAATATATATATAATCAAATAGAGTTTCTTTGCAGAAATTATTGTAACAATGATGGAGAACTGTTGCTAAACATTGCAGATGAATATGAGGATATAATTAGAAATGGTTTTAAACCTAATGATTATGGAATAACTAATATAAATGATATTCCATTATATTTAGAATGGGGTGTTATGCTTTATGGTTTTTTCCTTAAAGATAATAAAGTTCTCGCTCTTGTTGATGATTTTCATACAGGTCCACCAGAACCATATGAGTATGAATTAAAATATATTCCTATTGAATTATTGGAGTTGGCAATACAAATCATTATTAATGAAAATCATGAAATATTAGACTATATGGAACAAAAACGTCACTACACAGGCTTGACCGAT
>UMGH01002023.1_pt1 | contig 35727 bp, 34 predicted proteins | sample 1965231 | NCBI WGS metagenome assembly UMGH01 (sample SAMEA4836068, study PRJEB28245) | human gut metagenome | biome: gut microbiome; material: fecal sample | place: Denmark | collected 2008 | reverse complement strand
AAAAGGATGAAAAAAAACACACATTCTACTCCACTTTTATTGCTCAAGAAAATCAAAACCAAAACATCGGAGAATTGAGAACGAAGGTTTAGACAAACTTTGAAAAATACGAAGTTGTTTATAATAAAAGTTGTAATTTTGCGTATATATACAAACACTATTTATTTATGATACAAGCATTTGTTAATAAACATTTTTTTAATCTGTTTATATTTACAATAACATTTGGAATATTACTATATGATTTCATTGGTTTTGATTATACTGATGAAATTTGTGCATTATTTCTATTTATCATATTTGGCATCTATGTGTCAAGAATTCCTGAATGGCCTTTTAACAAAGCATTCTGTATAACTATAGGTGTTTTTCTTTTTTATTTACTCTATTCTTTTCTTATAAACAGTAATTCAAAAGGAGCCATTATTTCGGATTTTTTAATCCAAATAAAACCATACTTAGCCTTTTTCTGTGTATATTCTATGATTCCAATTTTCTCAATCAGACAAAATAGTATATTGAGATATCTCATGAGTTTTTTTGCTATATTTTTACTTATAGTAGGTAGCATAAACGTATTTACTGGTACAACGTTAAGAGCAGTCATGGGACATGAAGCTTATTTCGCTGCAGCAATTGTATCATTTGCCCTAACGTATCTTTTATCAGCAGATTTCAATAACAAGAATAAGTTTATATATATCCTTATACTTTCTGTAGGTCTACTTTCTACCAGGTCAAAATTTTATGGATTTTATATTTTAAGTATAGCTAGTATACTTTATTTTACTAAAGTAGATAGATTTAAATTAAATGCTAAATCTATCATTTTACTTTGCATTATAATTGCACTAATGGGTATTGCAGCCTGGGATAAAATCAATTTATATTTTGTCCAAGGATTTAACATTGACAATGAAAAGGATTTTATAGCTAGATTTGTATTATATGCAACTTCAATACAAATTTTTCAAGATTATTTTCCTTTTGGTTCTGGATTTGCAAGTTTTGCAACTTTTTCTTCAGGAGAATATTATTCACATATATATGAAGATTATGATATTGATAGTATTTGGGGACTAAGTAAACAATTTCATTCATATGTAGCTGATACTTATTATCCATCATTAGCTCAATTTGGGGTAGTTGGAGTTATTCTTTATTGTAGTTTTTGGTTGTATATAGTTTTAAAAGCATACAAATATTTTAAAGTAACTCATAATATAAAGTTAATGCTTATGGCATTATTAATTACATGTTACTTTACCATTGAAAGTACATCAGACTCTACCTATACAACTCATCGAGGATTCTTTATTATGATGATACTAGGTTATGTTTTATCGAACATGAAACATGAAGCTTTACAAACAATTAAAAAATCTGATTATGAACATTCTTCAAATTGATAAATACTTCTATTTAAAAGGTGGTGCAGAAACCGTTTTCTTCAATACTATTGATTTACTAAAAGAAAATGGTCATCATGTTGTGCCATTCTGCTTAAAAAATAAAAAAAACAGGCAATCTGAATATTCTAAATATTTTGTAGATTTCCCAGAACTATCAGAGTCTTCCACTTTGACAAAAATCAAGAATATAAGTAATTTCTTTTATAATACTGATTCTGTAAAGAAACTTGAGAGTTTAATACAAGCGGAGAAACCCGATATTGCACATATACATCTTTTATTTAATGGTATATCTGTTTCAATATTACCATTATTAAAAAAGCACAACATACCTATCGTTATGACTGTACATGACTATAGATTAATATGTCCTGCCTATACATTTAGAAATGGTAAAGAAGAAATATGTGAATCATGCCTTAAAAATAAAAGGTACATACAATGTTTTACAAATAAATGCTCAAAAGGCAATTTAATTAATAGCCTATTATTATCTCTTGACAGTTATTTCAGAGATACATTTTATAATCCATTAGATTATATAGATAAGTTCATTTTTGTAAGTAAATTTTCCTTGAATAAACATATTGAAGCAAATATAAAATATAAGGAGAAATCTGTTCATTTATATAATTTCACATCTGACAGAAAATCAAATATTGAAGAGAAGAAGAATTACCTACTCTATATAGGAAGAATATCCGAAGAAAAGGGGATTCAAACATTAATTAAAGCCCAGCAATTTGTTCCAAATGTTGATATTAAAATTGTCGGAACAGGTCCTCTACTGGATAATTTAAAAAAGAATTACCCCAATATATCTTTTCTTGGATTTAAAGAAGGTAAAGAACTTGAACAACTAATTAAAGAAGCAAAATTCTCTATTGTCCCTTCTGAATGGTATGAAAATAATCCACTAAGCGTTATTGAATCAATGATGAGTGGAACGCCTGTTATAGGCAGTAATATAGCAGGCATACCCGAACTAATAAAAGATAAGCAAGATGGGTTTCTTTTTCAAACCAGAAATCCGAATAATTTAGCCGAGGTTATAAAAGAAGCTATGTCATTGAGCCAAGAAGATTATAAAAAAATGAGTGATTCTGCCTATAAATTTGCAACAGACAATTTTTCAAAAGAAGCTCATTACAAACAATTAAGTAAAATATATTTAGAAACAATTTCAAAATACAAATAAATATGGAAATTTATGTCTTTGGGACAAGAGGTTTCCCAAATATTCAAGGAGGCGTAGAAAGCCACTGCGAAAAACTTTATTCATCCATGCCGAAAGATATAAATATAACAATCTTTAGAAGAAAAGCTTATTTAAATAATGGCAACAAAAGCATAAATAATCCTTCTAACATAAAATTCATTGATTTGCCGTCAACTAAAATCAAGGGATTTGAAGCTTTTTTTCATTCTTTCATAAGCACACTTTTGTGTATTCTGAAAAGGCCAGACATTGTTCATATCCATAATATCGGTCCTGGCATTTTCACCCCCATATTAAGACTATTTAAAATTAAAGTTGTACTTACATATCATAGTTCTAATTATGAACATAATAAATGGAATAATTTTGCAAAAAAGGTCTTAAAGCTTGGAGAGTTTCTATCTCTTAAATTCTCCAATCATATTATTTTCGTAAATAAAGACAAGTTAAACCAATTTCCTTATGAAATTAGGAACAAAGCAACATTTATTCCGAACGGAATACAACGTCTATTACCAGCTGAAAGTTCTGAAATTATTCACTCATTAGGTCTAAGTAAATTTAAATACATACTTTCTGTAGGACGCATTACTGAAGAAAAAGGTTTTGATTATCTTATAGATGCATATATTGAATCAAACATTCAATATCCTTTGGTTATCGCTGGTGGCATTGATCATAATTCAAAATATGCTAATACATTATTAGAAAAAGCAAAACATTTTCCTAATATAATTTTCACAGGTTTTACTCAAGGTGAAACATTACGTCAATTATACACTTTCGCTAAAGTTTTTGTACTAGCTTCATATAATGAAGGATACCCAATTGTTCTTTTAGAAGCCATAAACTATAACAAAAACATACTAGCAAGTGATATATCTGCTAATAAACAAATTCCTCTTCCCGAAAAATGCTACTTCAAGGTTGGAAATAAAGAAGCACTTAAAGAGAAACTTAAAGAAGAAATAAACAGCCCAATAGCAAATACTTATTATAACATTCTTATACTTACTTGGGAGGAGGTTGCAAATCAAGTTGTATCAATCTATAATAATTTATAGTATATGGAAGCAAAAGTTTTATCCATTATTTTACCAGTATACCAAGTCGAAAAATATATTGAAAAATGTATTATTTCAATTGAGCAACAAGATATATCTCGTGACTTGTATGAACTAATAGTTGTTAATGATGGGACCAAAGACAATTCTATCAAACTAGTAGAAGATTTACAAAAAAAATATAGCAACATTAATATTGTCCACAAAGAAAATGGAGGTTTAAGCAGTGCTAGAAATTTTGGTTTAAAATATGCTACAGGTAAATATATTTGGTTCATAGATTCCGACGATTATATTGACCCATGTACTTTAAAAAAATTAGTAACTGAAGCAACTACTTATGATTTAGATTTACTCTGTTTCAGTAATAAAGATATATTTATATCAAATAAGAAAACTGTATATCCGAAAAGTAAAAAGCCTAAAGAAATAGTTAGTGGGCTAGAATTCCTTAAAAATTACGAATTAGGAGTTGTTGCATGGGCTCACATTGCCAGAAAAGAATTGTATGATAAACATAATATAAGTTTTACAGAAGGAATTTATCATGAAGATTATGAATATATTCTCACATTATATAAATACTGCTCAAAAATTAAATATCTGGATATCCATCCATATAACTATATAATAAAAACTGGAGGCACTATTACTACTAGTAATAATATATCACATATAAGAAAAAGGCTTGATAGCTGGCTCCATATTATAAATAGCATAAACGAATCTTATCCTACAACTCAAAACAAAAAAGATTATAATTATTATGCACGATTATGGGGCAACACATTCAAATATCATGCTTTATCAGCATTAGTATTATTACCTCTACCAATTCATGAAAAAAAAATATATATAAGAAAATTTCAAAAAATAAATTGTTTTCCAATTGGTAAATCATGTTTGAAAGGAAGACGTAGGTTCATTGCGCTACTATACAATAATCCTACTATTTTTACTTTCATTGTTTACATAAAAAACTATTTTGACAGGAGAAAGTCTTTATAAAGACTTTCCCCCTCCTTTAATCTTTAATTTTATATACATTATAGGGTATAAAAATTTTACTATATTTATTCCTATAAGATTATAAAATAATGCTATTATTTTCTCCTTCAATGAACCTGAAATTTTAAGTTTTGGAAGAGCAAATTTATATAGCTCATTTTTTGTCATAGAATATATTATTGGTTCAGATAAGCGCAAAATCATATATACGCCTAAATGTGTTATATTTTCCAAAACTTCACTCTTTAATAAAGTATAATCACCTTCAACACAAATCTTATACAACTTTCTAATTACATATTGAAGATCTTTTATTTTCTTAATATTAATAGAATGAGTTATAGAACCTTTTCTAAGACGATAAACATAGAATATTTCAGGTACATACATTGCACGTTTTACAATCATTGATAATCTTGTTGAAAAATCAACGTCCTCAAAGTATATACCTTCTTCGAAAAAAAGACGATTATTTAATACAAATCTTCTATTCAATAACAATAAAGGGGTAAAGAATTCTTTACAAAATATTTGTGTATATAAAATGTAACCATCAAAAACTTTATTCAAATAGGGCAATCGAGTCAAATAAGAATTTTTATTCTCTACTAAAACAGATAAATCAGAACAAGTTTGATAATTTGCTCTTAAAACATCAACATCTTCTAACTCAGCCATCCTTATTAATTTAAACAACTTATTAGGGAGCAAATAATCGTCAGAATCTACAAACAAAATATATTTTCCCGTAGCTTCTTTAATTGCTCTATTTCGAGCTACAGAAGGACCTGCATTTTTCTGTTCAAAAATTCTAATATTCTTGTGCTTTAGTTGATATTCCTTTACTAACAATAAACTTTTATCAGTAGATCCATCATCAACTACTATCACTTCAAATTCTTCCTCATTCAGCTTTTGAAAGTATAAACTATCTAGACACTGAATAATATAACTTTCTACATTATATAAAGGAACTATTATAGATAAATGCATACTCATTTCTTCAACAAATTAAAAAATTTCCAAGCAAACAATATCAACCTCGGCTGATTACTATTTATCAAAAATTTAAAAGGAATAGCCTTAAACGATTTACCAACAGAGAAATTGGAAATTCCTTTAAATTTTATCAATAAGCTTCGTATTTTAGTAATTCTATCACTTTCTGATAAAAATATTTCATCTAAGCATCTTAAATAAGCAGACATTTTCCAATTCGATAAAATTTCATTCTGTCTATCAATACTCATGTTTATCCTCTGAAATAACAACTGTATTTTCTCTATCCGAAGTAAAGCGATATCATCATAATTACTTGGAGTCTTAGAAGATAATCCCAAAGGATAAATATAATAATTATAAGGCTGAATATCTAACGAACAACAAGAACTAGCATGGAGTAAACAATCATAACAAAATATAGCATCTTCATGAAGATGCATGCCCTCTATAAATTTTATATCATTATCCAATATTAAAGATTTTCTTATAGACATTGAACACATAAAGCCCAACAATCCTATCTTCAATAAAGAATACAATATATCTGCCATTGAAGAAGTTTTCGAATCCATTTTTAAGGGTAAAAAACCACCCAAATTTTCTCCTTCAGACGAAATTTTTTTCATTCCCCAAAAAATAGCATCAAAATCTCCAAAATACTCAGATATAAGAAGAAGAAAATTCGTTTCAACAACATCATCAGAGTCAATAAAAACTATATATTCTCCAGCAGCATTCTCCAATCCAACATTTCTTGCAGAAGAAACTCCTCCATTTTTTTTATGAAAAACTCTAATTCTACTATCAATAGCAGCAAAATAATCACAGATTTTACCACTAGAATCTGTAGATCCATCATTAATTAATAAAACCTCAAAATTCCTATATTCTTGCTGCAAAATAGAATTTATAGTCCGTTCCAAAACTGCTTCGACATTATAAACAGGAATTATTATAGAAACTTTGGTATCAATTCTGTCTTTCATCAAAAATATTATTTATAGTATCTTTTATCGTATAGTTATTAAAACACTTTTCCAACCAAACATGCCTATTTTCTCGCATGAGTTCCTGCTCTTTTTCATCCTCTGATATTAAACATGATTGTAAATGTTCTATATCTTTTACAATACTAACAGGTAACGTATAATAATCAATTAACAGACCTTGATCAAACATTTGATATTCTTCTAAATCATATGGAAAACATATTATTCTCCTATCTAAATATAAATAATCAAAAAGAACAGAAGAATAATCTGTTAATAAAATATCTGCTTCTTTAAAAAAAGGATATACATCCACAGACGGAGGTAAATTAATTAATACAGAACTTTTGCTACAAACTTCATCATGATTTCTTACAAAACCAGCATAGTGAAACTTCGTTAACAAGCATAAATTATGATCATTCAAGAATTTAAAAAAAGAATTTAGCTTATCCTGAGAATTCTCTCCTAAAAACGACAACTTTTCTTTTCTAAAAGTTGGGAGATAAAATAAAATCCTTTTTCCCGTTTTTTTTACTTTAGCTACTTTTTCAAGATATCCCTGTTCAACCTTTAATAGCAAAGGCATCTCATTTAATATATAATAATTTCTAGGATACATTCCATGTATATAATGTTCCTTTTCTGTAATAAAAGCTTTTCCTATTGTAGAATCGCCATAAGCAGAACATGTCAATAAATAGTTATCTTCTAGATTCCAATTCAACCCATTCCACACACCAAACTTCTTTATAGGCATTCCATGCCATAAATTTATGACTTTTGCTCCACGTATTAATGTTCTATAATAATCATATACAAATTGATCGTAAAAGCAATATTTTGCCCTAAGATGATAATAAATACTCAAAAGTGAGTTCTTCTTTAATACCTTATATCCTTTTCCCTTTAATTCTTTTAGAATTAAATCATCAACCGTTAACCATATTATAGTACTTATACCATATTCTTGTTTATGTTCATTTAAGTACAAAAAAATATATCTTGAATTATCAGCAAATCTCTCACCGCCCCAGCCTGTACATAATATTATTTTAGGATCCCGTGGAAATACATAGAGAAATAAATCAACCCCAAATGCTAAAATTTTCCTCAAATAATGTTTCATAAGAATCACTTTATATTAAAGTAAAATTTAATCTTATTACAAACAGAAATAAATAATCCTTTTTCATAATAAGTAAATCCATAGAACCATAGCATTAGAATAAATGATAGAGTATATAAAATTACATATATTCCTTGTATTAATAAGCTATCACCATGTACAAAATATAAAAGTATTTGTACTATTAAATAAGAAGTCAAAATTGGAAACATTAATCTCATAATTGACGACCAAAACCTGATAATATCAAGTTTTATCTTTTTCAGATAATACCAATTCAAAATTACTCCATGACCTATAAATAAAGCGCCTGCTGTTGAAATAGCGCAACCTATAATACCCAATTTTTTTGTTAACTCATAGCCTACAGCAACACTAATTAATGCCACAATAACATTTAAAAAAGAACGAAACCGTTGCCTATTTAAAGCTTGTAAAACCGATATTCCTAAATTTTGAATTAATGGTATAGTTTGTGGTATCATAATTAAAACAGTCAATGGATATACCATTTCATATCCATCACCAGCCCAATAACTAACAAAGACTTTTCCAAACAAGATAAATCCAAATAAGATATAAGCCATTATCATAAACTGAATACGACCTATCTTTATAAATAAATCAGAAACCTCAACCATACTACGCCGCTCTGAAATCAATTGGGTCATCTTGGGTAGAAAGACTCCTGATATGGCAAGAGAAAATGCCATATAATAATTACAAAGTTGGACAACTAATGAATAAATAGCAACATCTTTAGTTCCACTTAATATACCCAAAATAAATTGTCCAGTACTCCAAAATGCACGATCAACTATTATGGTAAGAAAAACATAAAAAGAATAAATACAGACCTCTCTAACCAACGATCTATCAACCCTTTTAAATACGATTTTAATATGTAATCTATAAAAACAATACCAACAATAAATCAACAGGGTTCCTAAATTTAAAATCGTTGTCAACACAACCATGCCCATCGCTTTATATCCCATTAAAAGTAATGGAATCATAATACATGGCTGTAATAATATTCGTATTAAATTCACCAACTTATGAAAAGTAAATTTTTCATAAGCAACAATTATAGAAGGAAAGACACTTAATGGAAAAGTAAAAACCACATTAAGAACCATCAATAAAACCATAGCTTGAGCCTCTCTCAACTCATAAGCAGTCATTGATTGTTCAAAAAACAAATCTACATTCAAATAAAGAGAAATACCAGCGATTAAAGCTATAATCCCTACTCCCAAATACATTATCAGGAACATTCCAAATAATGAAGATAATTCCTCAAACTTTGACTCAGCTCTATACTTTGCTGTATAACGAATAATTGCATTACCAAATCCAAAATCCAATATAGTTAAATAAGCGACTACAGATGCAACTAAAGAATAAAGTCCATACTCCGATTGCCCCATTAAACGAAGCATAAACGGAGTATAAACTAATGCAATTATATTACTTAATGCCAAAGTAAGATAAGACAAGAGTACACCGGCCTTTAATTGCTTAGTATTGCTCATCTTTCCAAACTTTTTTAAATCGACTTTTTATATTCTTCTATTAGCTCTATTATCCTTGCTTTAAAAAACAAATATCCTATAGGAATAATTAATGTAAATGCTATCATAAACAACGCTGCATAAAGTTTCCTAGGTTCAATAGGAGCTTTTTTAACATAAGCAGGATCTGTCAAGAAACCTCTATCACGATCACTACCTAAAGACAAGGCTATTTCCTCCCTCTTCTGCAATAAGACCAAATATACCCCTTGCAAAACCTCTTGCTGACGTTTTAGATCTAAATATTCTCTTTCATAAGTAGGGACATTACCCATTTTATTTAGTATTTCTCGTTCCTGAGTTACCAAATCTTGTTTTACTAAATCAATTCCTTTCTTCGAATTTTCAACAGCAACAAGTACACTTTCTCTTAACTTTTCTAACTGAACATCTGCTATTTCAACTAAAGGGTTATCAGCATTAGATGTTTTTTGCATCTTCTCTCTAGCCAATAAAGCCTCATTATAATTAGTCGCAGGACTTCCTTTTTCACCATCCCCTGAAGATAATGCAGCAGGTATTAATTTATATTTATTTGCAGGATCGGTTACATATTCCTCTAATAAATTTACAATATGACTTTGAGCTTCTAATTCAATAATTTTTTCTCTATAAATTTTTATTGCTTCTCCATACATTTGAACGTCATATTCAACATCTGTCATCTTATTTTTCAATTTATATGCTTCTATATCACGTTCCTTAACTTCCAACTGAGATAAAACATCATTAATTCGTGAATCTAAAAATACCATACTTTTAGATCCTTCTTCCTTTTTAACACCTCTTGCTTCTTTATTAAATAAGTCAATCAATGTATTTAACAATAATTTTCCTCTCGTTTTATTATGGTCCTCAAACAAAAACTCAATAGAATTCGCAGTTTTTGAATATTCATCAATTTCTATTGTTTCTGATAATATTTCTGCAATCCATCCAGCTGGAACTATAGAGATTTCCAAAGAGTTTGCTTTTTCAACCTTTTTTCCCTCCCTAGATAAAATTGCGACACGGCCTTCAGGCAAATTTATTGAAGCAGGTAATGATTCAAAATTAAACTCTTTCCCAGAGTTATTCTCTTTAACTTTAACATTGCCTTTATCATTCATATGTAAAGAAAAAGTAATTCCCCTTTCTAATGAGGAGCGCATAGTGGAATCAGGAATAACTATAACAGGAGAATTATCATATAATTTTTCAAATGAAAATGGCTTCTTGTATGTTACATCTAGCCCTAACTCCAATACAACTTGTTTCAATAAACGATTTGAAGTTAACAAAGCAATCTCATCATCAATATTCAATGTGCTACCAGATTTACCTCCCAAACCAAAAGACCTCATTAAACCTGCAGCATCACCAAGACCCATACCAGAACCTGAGGATAAATCTTTATCATCTTGTAATTTAATTAAAGCCTTAAATTCATAGGTTTTAGGATACATCACCAAATATAATATTGCTGGGATCAATGAAATTATGCCTGCAAATAAAAACAATCGCCAATGTCTAATTCCATTAATTAATATCTTTTTAAGGCTTACAACCTCATCATCATTATGCAAATCTTTCATATTATTCTTTAGTTATTTTTGATACTAATTACCATAGCTACAATCACTGACACTGAACTAATTAGGGAAGTTATTAAAGACATTGTAAACTGGCGATCCGAACTTGTTCTAGATCTCAATTTTGTCTTGATAGGTTCAACATATACCACATCATTCTGCTTTAAATAAAAACACGGGGAAGAAAAAATATTTGGATCTGTAATATCTAAACGGTATATTTCTTTTTTCCCTTCATTTTCTCTTATGACCAAAATATTTTTTCGATTTGCTGTTAAAGGTAAATCACCAGCCATTCCTATAACATCCAAAATAGTTACTCTATCGTTTTTAATAGAATAAGAACCAGGCCTGTTGAATTCCCCCATCATTGTAACTTTAAAATTAAGTAATTCAACCTTTACCAATGGTTTGTCTTTTACATATTTAGAAATTTTATTTTGTAAATCAGCCGCTAATTCCTGACGTGTTAAACCCGCGACATGTACTTTGCCTAATACAGGAAATTCTATGTCACCATTTTTATCTACCAAATAAGTATACATAGATTGAGAAGCAACAATAGGCTGTTCTCCTTCCGCTGTAGAATAAGAATAAATCGGAGGATTGAATGGGGAAACTGATTCCGGATCCCAATTACTTACAGTTATAGAAAGTAAATCATCAGAAGTAAGCTTAGTCGAATAAGTTTGACTCATTGCTTCCAACTGTTCAGGAGTTAAAGAGTCAACACCCTGAAAATAAATTACATCTCTAGGCTGTGCACAAGCTGTTAGCAATACACAAAAAACTGCGAATAATAATTCCTTAAATTTCATTACGTTGTTTATTGACTTTGAACTGCAAAGATAACACTTTCGTATCATTTGCCATAAATTAAAAATCTCAAAAATCTCTCTACAGTAAGTATAACGATGAAAATAATCCAAAATTGTCTTAGACTGAAAAAAGTTGAGGCAATCAGAATGTAAGAATAAAAAATTCGCAACCGGAGACCTTCGTTTCAAATGAATGCTTATCTTTGACCACGTAAGTTAATTGCATATAGACACCTATGACAATCCTCTTGATTTTATCAACTTAGTAAGGATAAAAGGGAAGTTTATGCAAAATTATAGGGATAAATAATGAAGTCAACTGACTTAATGTCTAACATAAAAACAGGCAACCATTTTAGTCTAAGACAAGTTACATTTTTCAATTTGCATTTACAATTATGAGAATTATCATCTGTATATCCACTCTGCTAAGTTTATTTATCATTTCTTCATGCAGTGATGATGATTTAGAAATAAAACATATCTCTGAAATACAGACATATATTCAGAGTTACATTCCAAAACAATCTGTTATTGCACACAGAGGTACTTGCATATGGGCTCCGGAGAATACTGAAGCTGCTATGCGGTGGGCAAGAAATTCTGGAGCAGACTATTTGGAATGTGACCTGCAAAGGACATCTGATGGATACATAGTACTTTATCATGACATGATACTTCAAAGCAAATCTAATGTCAATACCATATTTAAAAACACAAATAAAATCTATATTAGTGAATTCACTCTTGAAGAATTATTGAAACTGGACTTCGGATACTGGTTCAACAGAGACCATTCTGAATATGCCAGAGAATCTTTCTATAATTCTGACATATTAACTCTAGAAGATTTAATAATGCTATGTGAAGGCTATAAAATAAAAAGAGACAAAAATAACAAACGCATCTTCAAAAAAATAAATAACCGCATTATTACAGAATATGAGCCTGACAGCACAGACAATGGGAACAGACCCGGCATATACATTGAAATTAAATATCAAGATCTGCACAAAGGTATTGAACAAAATATAAAGGATGAATTACTACGTTTGGGCTGGTATGCACACAATTCGTCTGAACTTAAAGAAATAAAAACTAAGACCGGATGTGTAAACACAGCAAACACTCCTGCCAGAGTTATTGTACAGACTTTTTCAACTAACACATTAAAAGAACTCAATAAAGTTTTTAACCCCATTATTCCTATTTGTCGTTTAATAGCTGAAAATGAAAAAGCAAATGTAGATGAAAAAACCTACAGAAAATGGATTAATGAAGCTGTAAAATATAATGCTGTAATTATCGCACCAAGTATTAATTCAGATTATCCAGATAATTTTTTGGATTTACTTCAACCATGGATGTATGATTTGATTAAAGAAAGTGGATTATTAATACATCCTTTTACATTCAACAATACGACAGAAATAGACTATTATAAGGATATGTGTGATGGATATTTTTGCAATGACACATATTCTGCAGTAAAACATTTGAATAACGAAAATAATACTGATTTTAATTCCGGAGAAATCATTTTAAACAGTTTAGGATATTAATGATACATCACTACATTTTACTTGTCTACATCACCATTCCTTATTACATAAAGTAATGTAATAGATAACAGTCTGTTTATATTTAAATTTTCTACAAGCAGTTATGGTTAAAATAATATTTTATGTACTTTTGTGAAAATATTTTGAATATGCTTAACATTGGAAACTACAACAATCTCAAAGTCATTAAAATTCTAGATTTTGGCGCTTATCTTGATGGAGATAACGGAAAGGAAATTTTATTGCCTAATAGATATATTCCTAAAGGATTAAAACCTGGTGAAGAACTGCAGGTCTTTATCTATCATGATAATGAAGGACGACTGATTGCAACAACCTTACATCCGAAAGCTGTTGTCGGAGAATTTGCTTTCCTGCGCGTCAAGTCGGTCAATACAACGGGGGCTTTCTTGGATTGGGGACTTATGAAAGATTTGCTTGTTCCTTACAAAGAACAGAAAATGACCATGAGAGAAGGTAAATGGTATCTTGTGTATGTGCGTCTTGATCCGATAACAGGAAGAATCATGGCTTCTGAAAAAGTTGAAAAGTTTCTCAATAACATACCACCTCAATACAAGTATAATCAGGAAGTAGATCTCTTGGTTGTTGAAGATGGGGAAATCGGTTATAAAGTGATTGTCAACAACCTGCACTGGGGCATGATATATCACAATCAGGTTTTTCAGCGGTTAGAGAAAGGAGAACATCTGAAAGGATATGTAAAAGAAGTCCGCGACGACGACAAATTAGATATTAGTCTGACTCCTCTTGGCTATCAGAAAGTTGATGGAATAGCGAAAGTGATATTGGATGCCTTGCAAGTAAAAGGAGGATTTCTGCCTGTCCACGACAAGAGCGATCCGGATGTGATCTATTCATTATTCAGATGCAGCAAGAAGGCTTTCAAACAAGCTGTTGGTGCTTTATATAAACAGCATCTCATTGTCCTTGAAAAAGATGGGATCCGATTGACGGAACAAGATTAAATAGATCATAAACAAACGCATAAAAGCCGGTGTATTTTCCGATAAATACCCAGCCTCTCCAAATGAAATAAACGAGAATCGTCGACAATCCTCGTTGGATTTGTCTCCGATTCTCGTTTATTCTCAGTGATACCTATTATTTTCCGCTTGGGGAGTAAAAAAGATGCACCTTCAATTATATCTCAATTAAAGAAGATCTTTCAGACGACCTTCAGCCTGCAGCTTGATGATTAATTCGCCAAACAGCGTATTAGCCCAGGCAAACCAGGGGCGCGTGTAATCTTTAGGATCGTCTTTATGGAACGATTCATGGATAAATCCGGTTCCTGCTTCCGTATCCCGAATCGTCTCAATACAATAACGAATTTCCTTTTCATCATTTGACGTATTCGCAAGCATAATCAAGCTCATCGGCCAAATGTAATCAACGCCCACGTGCGGTCCTCCAATTCCTTCAGCCGCAGAACCTTTAAAGAAATAAGGATTTGACTGACTCCATACGAAACGGCGCGTATTTTGGTAAATCGGATCATTGACATCCACACAACCTAAGAAGGGTAAAGCCAACAAACTGGGAACATTGGCATCATCCATCAAATTACGACCGCCAAAACCATCTACTTCAAAGGCATAAATCTGCCCAAACTCCGGATGCTCAATAATACCATATTTCTTAACGGCTGCTTCTACTTCTGAAGCCAAAGCTTCGCAGCGGGTTGCAAATTCCGTATTATTCTTCACTACGCGGACTATTTCAGCCAACTGACGCAAAGAAGTAATGGCAAACAAGTTGGAAGGTATCAAGAAACCAAATATCGTCGCATCATCCGAAGGCCGGAAAGAAGAGACAATCAGACCAACCGGTTTTATAGGACTACCAAAACCATTCAGCAACGTATCACTTTGCTTGGCAGTTGTACGACCAAACTGATACGGGCCATTGTTTTCCTTACGCTGTTGCTCAATAAAGGTCTTGTATACCAACTCCATGGCATTCATCCATTCATTGTCGAACACAGAAGTATCACCTGTTTCTTTCCAATAATGATAAGCCAAACGAATCGGATAACATAAAGAATCGATTTCCCATTTACGTTCGTGCAATTCTTTTTTCATCTCTGTATGATCAGATTCCCATTCACTGCCAGTCGGGCCTTCATTAAAACCATTAGCATAAGGATCGATCAAAATACAATTAGCCTGGCGATGGATAACTCCCTGCAACATCTCCTGCAATTTCTTATCCTCTTTCGCTAATACGACATAAGGATATACTTGTGCCGATGAGTCACGCAACCACATCGCATGAATATCACCCGTCAAGATAAAGGTATCAGGCTTTCCGTTCTTCATCTTAAATTCACAGGTTGTATCCAATGTATTAGGGAAACAATTCTCAAACATCCATGCTAGTTTGGGATCTTTGATATGAGCTTTCACTTCTGCCAATTTAGCTTCCACAGCATCAGAAGTAAACTTACGAGCATTCTCTGCCGGACGTTTCGTTGTGAAATCATTCCAAACCTTGGCTGCCTGCTCTGTAAAAGAACCCGATTGTTCGACAGAAGCGACTGTACATTCTTCTGTTTGAGCGAACAATTTATCGCCCATCATTAATCCAGCCAAAGAAAGAGAACCTGTTTTTAGAAAATTACGTCTTGTCGTCATAATCTTATTTTGCTTTTAATGGTATTTTGTATACTGATTGTCAGTTTTACTTGCAAATGTACAAAAAAAAGAAAAGCTTCCTATCAATCCTGATAAGAAGCCTATAATTCTTTGCGTATCGAACCTCAACCCGGAGATTAACCTAAATACGACTTTAAGAGCTTGCTACGCGTTCCTTGTCTCAATCTTCTAATAGCCTTTTCCTTGATTTGGCGTACTCGCTCACGTGTAAGACCGAATTTATCGCCAATCTCTTCTAATGTCATCTCCTGACACCCAATACCGAAAAACATTTTGATAATCTCACTTTCTCTTTCGGTCAATGTAGCAAGAGCTCTATCAATTTCCTTCGATAAAGACTCGTTCATTAACGATCGGTCAGCGATAGGAGCATCATCGTTCACAAGCACATCCAAAAGGCTGTTGTCTTCGCCTTCAACAAACGGGGCATCCACTGAAATATGACGTCCTGACACTTTCAACGTATCAGAAATCTTATCTACAGGAATATCCAATTCTTCTGCAAGTTCTTCTGGAGAAGGACGACGTTCATTTTCTTGTTCAAACTTCGAGAAAGCTTTACTGATCTTGTTCAGCGAGCCAACTTGGTTTAACGGAAGACGAACAATACGTGACTGTTCTGCCAACGCTTGCAAAATAGATTGACGAATCCACCATACAGCATACGAAATAAACTTAAAGCCTCGTGTTTCATCAAACTTTTCAGCCGCTTTAATCAGTCCCAAGTTCCCTTCATTAATTAAATCAGGCAAACTCAAACCTTGATTCTGATACTGCTTAGCCACAGAAACGACGAAACGCAAATTTGCTCTTGTCAACTTTTCTAATGCCCTACGGTCACCTCTTTTAATAGCCTGTGCCAACTCAACTTCCTCTTCTACTGTAATAAGATCTTCACGACCTATTTCCTGAAGATACTTATCCAAAGAAGCACTCTCGCGATTGGTAATGGACTTTGTAATTTTTAATTGTCTCATCCAACGAATCTAATTGAAAAATACAGGGTACAAAGATAAATAAAATCTACCAAAAGAACAGGCTGAACACCTATCATGTTCAGCCTATTATATACCTTTAACATTTTAATATATATCTTCTCATTCTGAAGATATCATACACTTTGAAAAAGTACTCTATACAATATATGCTTATTCAGCCAAATCGATTGCATAATATTTGGTTCTTCCATTCGGATAGAATCCTTTGATGAACAAACCTTGATCTTCTGTACGACCATGTAAAATATCATCCACGATCTTTTCCAGATCTTCCGGAGTCTTCACACGCTGATTATTAACAATCATGATAATGAAGCCTTTCTTGATACCGGCATCTTTCAACTTACCGTTTGTCAATCCGGTCACTTCAATACCATAACTAACGCCATACTCACGTTTTTCCTTATCCGTCAAAGCCTTGAATGCACCACCTAACATTTCTGTTCCATCATCAGGTGTAATCACTTTCGTACTTCCTTGCGCATTCTTCAATTGAACTTCGAAACTCTTTTCCGTGCCTTTACGATTAACTTTCACCGTAACTTTATCTCCCGGACGATATTTACCAATCTGTTCCTGCAAAGCATTTCCAGATTTTACTTTCACGCCATTTACCGAAATGATCACATCACCCACTTCAATACCAGCTTCTTTAGCCACACTGCGATCGGCAAACTCAGCCACATAGGCACCTTCCGAAACTTTGATATTTTCTTTCATACTCTTCAATTTGTTCTTGTATTCATCAGGAACATTCGGCATGCTTAATTGATCCATAATATCTCCAACGCCTATAATCTGTACACCCAGAACAGCCCGCTGAACAGTACCGTATTGCTTCAAATCACTGGCCACTTTTCCGGCAATACTGATTGGTACAGCAAATGAGTATCCGGCATAACTTCCCGTTTCTGAATAAATAGCAGTATTGATTCCAATCAACTCACCTTTTGTATTAACTAAGGCACCACCACTATTACCCGGATTTACGGCCGCATCGGTTTGGATAAATGATTCAATTTTACTCTTATCAACAGAACCCAAAGAAGAAATACCACGTCCTTTTGCACTAACGATACCTGCCGTTACAGTAGATGTCAGATTAAATGGATTACCTACAGCCAAAACCCATTCTCCTACTTTTAGTTTTTCAGAATCCCCGAAAGGAATAGTGGGCAGATCTTTGGCTTCAATCTTGATCAAAGCAATATCGGTAGCCGGATCTGTTCCTATCAGTTTAGCTTCAAACTTACGGTTATCATTCAACGTTACTTCCAACTCATCTGCTCCGTCAATCACATGATTATTGGTTAGAATATATCCATCTGTTGAGATAATCACACCAGAACCCGATCCCACACGAGGCTGTGCTTTCGGACGCTGGAAACTTCCACCACCCCCAAATCCGAAGAAATATTCAAACGGATCAATATATTGACCACGAGAAGAAGATTCATTCGCATTCTGTGTTGCCATAATATGTACTACACCATGTACAGCACTTTCAGCTGCAATCGTAAAATCTGTATTCTCGGCAGCAACGGATGCATAATTAACCATCCGTACCGGTTGGTTAAACACATTGGATATACTATCTCCTGATACAGCATATTGCTGATGTTTCATCATATAAGTACTTGTACCAATAGCGGCACCCGAACCTACTGCTGCAACTAAGGCAACTCCTAAGACTCCTTTCCAAATTGTATTCATAATCCTTTTATCTAATTAGGTTCAACATTCAATTTTAACACTTTCGTTACGACAAAGAAAGAGCAAAAAATGTACAAGTATTTCTTTTCCACCCCATTTTTTATCACTTTTAACGAGCAATATCTCAGGCTTAACCGGGGTTAACAGTACTTTGTGATGCAAAGTACCTTTTTAACAATCTATTTTCTGACATTCTTTCTGTATCATCATAAAAACAGACCCAAAATGGCAGGAAAAGTTTATTATCATGTCAGAAATTCTAAAGCAATAAAAAAGACAATAAAAGCAAGAAAAAAAGACTTTTTCATTCCAAATGATAGATTTATTTCCAAAACTAACGTATCTTTGCAGCCATGCAGTTTGCCAGTCTGTCGCTCGTCAGCTTTGGTTGATGTGAGGAAAGTCCGGGCAACACAGAGCACTATACTTCTTAACGGGAAGCAGGCCGCGAGGTTTGAGTAGCGTAACAGAAAATAACCGCCATGCTTCGGCGTGGTAAGGGTGAAAAGGTGAGGTAAAAGCTCACCGGATCTTTTGGCAACAGAAGATGCCGTACGCCTTATAGGTTGTAAGGTCATGTATATCGGCGCACGTAGGATGGCTCGTCCGATGCCGAGGGGTAGACCGCTTGAGCCTGTTGGTGACAACAGGATTAGATAAATGGCAGACACTTTATATTTCGGTATAAAGGACAGAACCCGGCTTATCGGCAAACTGCATTTTTATTTTCTACTAAAAATATCCATCCTAATCAATAAATCCTTATCTTTATTGGTATCGATCAAGAGTTTTTCAGTATCATGACAGAAGTAAAATCACGTATCCAAAAAATAAAGGAATTCCTGAACTGGGCAATTCATTTCGTTACTTACGATATCTGGCGAATTACAGAAAATGAAGTAAGCGGACTAAAAGTCATTTACATCAATGCAATCAAAACGATCATTCTGGCTATTCGTGGGTTTCAAAGCGAGAACCTACAAACAAGAGCTTCGGCTTTAACGTATAATACATTACTGGCAATTGTTCCGCTACTGGCCGTTCTTTTGGGTATTGCCAAAGGCTTTGGATTTCAGAATACTGTCCGGACAACATTACTGGATTATTTCCCCGGACATCAAGTAGAATTAGACAAAGCATTTGAATTTGTTGATAGCTATTTAGCCCAGGCACAAGGTGGAGTCATTATCGGTATCGGTTTAATCCTGCTGTTTTATACAGTCATCAGTCTGATATCGTCTATCGAAGATACATTCAATGACATTTGGCAAATCAACAAATCCCGTCCTTGGCTACGTAAGGTAACCGATTACCTGGCACTATTCGTCATCATGCCAATCTTGCTGATTTCTTCAAGCGGTATCTCCATTTTCTTATCGACGTTCCAGAATTCGTTCTTGCAGCACTATCTGTTTCTTACGCCCATTGTCGAATTAATTCTGACCATCACGCCCTATGTATTTACCTCACTGGCATTTACAGGGCTATACATTGCCTTACCCAATACAAAAGTAAAGTTTCTGAACGGATTGATCGCCGGAATTATTTCCGGATGTGCTTTCCAGTTTTTCCAATTGATATATATTAGCGGACAAATTTGGGTAAGTAAATATAACGCTATTTATGGTAGTTTCGCTGCTTTGCCACTCTTACTTTTGTGGTTACAATTATCCTGGCTGATTTGCCTGTTTGGTGCTGAATTATCGTATGCTTCCCAGAATGTAAAAAAGTTCAGTTTCGAACGGGACAGTACGCACATCAGTCGGCGCTACAAAGATTTTCTTACCTTACTGATAGCAACACTTATCATTAAACGCTTTGCCGAAGGCGGACATCCCTATACAGCCGACAAACTGTCGGTCATGTATAAAATTCCCATCCGAATTACTACACAAATTCTTTATAGTCTGACGGAACTAGGAATTATTTCGGAAGTTGTCATCGGCAACGACAACCGGATTATTCATTATCAGCCGGCTATCGATATCAACAAGATCAGTGTAGGTTTTCTCTTCGACAAAATAGATCGGCACGGATCCGAGAACTTCAAGATTGATACAGAAAAGCTCTTCCATAAAGAATGGAGAACTTTACTCAAAATCAGAGAAGATATGATCCGTAGTAACGATAAAATCCTGCTGAAAGATCTTTAGCCGATATCTTAAAAGTTCATTGACATGTATATGCCACAAGCTCCGTTGCCGGCAACGGGACTAATTGTCAAGTTATGTTCCTTGGCAAACGGACGTGTAAAGATGTATGAACTGCCTGCACCAATGACTGCTCCAGCTGCTACATCCCACCAATCATGTTTCTTTCCGTAAACACGACTCCAGCCGACGTAGGTAGAAACAACGTAAGCCGGAATACCCCATTTCCAGCCATAACGACGTTGAATGAAAGCCGCACCGGCAAAAGAAACCGATGTATGCATCGAGGGGAAAGAGTGCGTATCACTTCTATCCGGTCGTTCTTTCTTGACTATATACTTCAATGCATACGTCAAGCCGACAGTTGTGACACCCGACAAAGCACCTTGCTTTAATCCTTCCCAGTCCTGCAAAGCCAATACAGTAGCCAAGCTAGCCACAGGTGTGACAAAAACCAATACATCGCCCGAAGTTCGTACAGCCTTGCGGCTACCTGTCACTTGCAACTCCTGACCTATCGCAGAGAAACACATACATAAAGCCAGAAAGGCTGACAACACATATCTTGACATGACTTATTCAAAGAATATAAATAATTTAGGTATAAACACAATAAATCCCACAATAGCCGCCGTTATTGCCAATATCAGAACAGCTCCGGCAGCCAGATCTTTCGTCCGTTTTATAGCTTCGTTATATTCCGGCGAGACTAAATCCGCCAAAGCCTCAATCGACGAATTAATTGCCTCAGCCGCCAATACCAGACCGATGGCAAAGGCTATGACAATCCATTCTTCTGCTGAAAGATTCAGCAGAAAACCGGCCAATAATACACAGACGGCAGCAAAGCAATGAATCCAAGCATTATGTTCGTATCGTACCAACAACCAAATGCCATGGAAAGCATACTTGAAACTCCGCAACCTTTTTCGCCAAGTAAAACCACTATTCTTCATACGCTTTCTTACCAATGATAATGATGCTTGGGTGGTTTGGGCGGTTTCGGACCTTTATGATGATGCTTAGGCGGCTTCGGATGTTTATGCGTATGATGATGAACCGTACAGGAAGAAAATCCCATACTGACAATAGTAATACCTAAGAGATACAACCACTTTTTCATATGCAATTTATCAGCGTAAAGTTAGACAAAAAAAGGCTGCTGAGAACATCAACAACCTTTGTGGAGCTGGAGAGATTCGAACTCTCGTCCAAACGAGGAACCAATCTGCTTTCTACATGTTTATCTTCGCCTTCGATTGTCGGGAACAAGCAAGACCGAAGCCACCCACTTGAACCTTATCCTCTAAAATTTCATCTAACGCCCGAGGCGTGCGTCAGACTATCTCCGATATTGCTGCACCACCGTATCGGAACGCTTCGGAGCAACAGCATCCGGGTGATGTCACGTCCCCGCAACTTTTGCAGGGATTAAGCTTCAATCTACTGTTCTTCGATTAAGCAGCGAGAGCGTAATTGTTTTCGCCAGTTAATTGTTCGCCGTCTGAGATTTAAGTGCTAGCCGACCACGCACTACATGCTTACAAACCGCTTCTACCCGCTGTCAAAACCGGTCAGCCCCTTTCATTTTAATAAGCATCCGTTTGGCAAAAGTAGATATTTATTTCCTATTTACAAAATAGTGCCCTGATTTTTCCATTGATTTCTTATGATTTTCCTTTTCGATAATTACCTTTGTAGGCAAATACTCGAATTTGTAATTCCATGAAGAAGTTATTAATCATCTCGACTGCCAACGAACTGATCCGAGTCAAACCGGAGCGGGTGGTATATATTTCTTCAGACGGAAATTACTCCACGATGATGTTGCACGATAAGACAGAGCATCTGTTCACTTTCAACCTTTCCCAATGCCAGAAAATCATCGAATCCCAACTTAAGGAAGAAGCTTCTACTTTTATTCGCATCGGAAAAAGCTTGATTATTAACCGCGATTATATTTATCGGATTCACATCACCAAGCAACTCTTGATATTATCGGATATGACATTCAACGAATCTTTCAGTCTGGTTGCCTCCAAAGAAGCGTTGAAACAACTTAAATATATACTGGAAAAAGAAATTGACCTATGAGAAACGAAGATGACGAAATACAGATTTTAGGCTCAGCTGAAACGCCCTTGAAAAAGGATTCCGGAAAGAACCGTCGGGTTTGGATTGCCGCATGGACGGCTGTATTCATCCTCGCCTGTGTATGTCTTTTCTTTTTCCTGCCTTCACAGCAGACGTCTGTTGCCGACCAACAGCAGCCTGAAGCCTCATCTATAGCTACTCAAGAAGGATTGGAAACGGAACAAAGCGAACCAGGAATTCATATCTCGTCTGATTTAGTCAACGATGTTCCTCTTACCATTTATTCCTTGCATCAACTTCAAGCTGATTTGCAAATCAACTTGCCCGATACAGCCGATCATTCTATCGTTTTGGCCATTCCGGCGGCTGATGTCCGAAAAGACAACCAGGAAATTGTGGGGGATTTTGTTGTTCAAGGTAAAGAACTCAGCTTTGGAAAGCACAAAGCCGGATATTGCAGTATCATTCAAGGTAAAATTGAGATTGGCATCTCGACCGACGACCAGAAAAAAGAAGAATGTATTTCCCAACAAGGTTCTTTCTTCCGGCAATACAGTTTAATATTCAATGGAAATACCCAAAAGAATATTCTCAAAGGGAAATCTTTCCGTCGGGCTTTAGTTGTACATGAAGGTAAAACCTGTATTGTCATCAGTAAACAACGCGAGTCTTTATACGATTTTACCGAAGCCTTGGCCGATTTAGGTTTCCAAGATGCTTTATACTTGGTAGGAGGAAATAGTTTAGGATTCTATCGGGATAAAACGGGTAGCCTGCACTTCATAGGCAAAACGGAGAAAGAGAACTATCCCAACCGCAATTATATTGTCTTCCGGAAGTAATTGCTTCCATGGATTTCATACATGCCTGTTGACATTTCATACAAATCATTCTGACTTCTTTCATCCGACAGATAAATCCATCTATATTTGTTTGGTAAACATAAATACGGAATAATTATGAAGAGAGGATTTATTGGACTGATGAGTGTGGGTTTATGCTTGCTTTCAGCTTGTAATAACCCGAAAAGTTCTTCCGGTGAAGATTCAAATGTATTCAACTGGGAAGGAAATTGGATTGAAGTTATGCCAGCCAATCAGCCGTATGTACAAGGAATCTGTTTCCAGTCTGGCGGGAAAGCAGAATCTATTGGTATGGCAACCTTGAAATATGAGAGCTGGAAAGTTTGGGAAGGCAAACAGAAACTGATCCTGACGGGAAAAAGCATCGGCAACGGTCAAACCATCGAGTTTTCTGATACACTTGATATTATTACAACTTCACCTGAACATCTGACGTTGGGCAAAGGCGGACAATACCGTATCGACTATCAAAAGGTCAAGGATATTGAGGCTTATAAGAAATCGGTTGATCAAGAAGCAATTAGCGACGGACATAATGCCGAGAATGCCTTGGATTATGAAGGAACTTATACAGGAACTATTCCAGCTGCCGACTGCCCGGGAATTGATGTCACACTGATTGTCAGAAAAGACAAGACCTTCCATCTGACTTATGATTACCTGGAACGCGACAGTAAGTTTGAAAGCGAAGGAAACTATTTGGTGCAAGGAAATTATCTGATCACAATCGGAGAGAAAAACGATTCAACATATTATAAACTGGAAGAAAATCGGATCCGCCTGCTTGACTATCAAAAACAAGTCATTAAGGGGAAACTAGAAGAAATGTATATATTAAAGAAACAACAAGGTGAGTAAAACCACAACAAAAGCCGTTATCTTGTCGTTGGACAAACCTGATAACGGCTTTTTGTTTTATGAATACTCTGACAAGAGATATTAATCGAATACTCCGATTTCCTGGAACCAGTCTTCTGCCCGATTCGGCCATTCATTCACCATACATCCCGTATCTCGCAGACCATAACCATGGCCACCCACGCTATACAAGTGCATCCATGCCGGAACTTCCGCCTGCTTCAAGGCATAATAATAGAAAAGACTGCTGTCGATAAACGATTTATCGTCTTCTGCCTGAATAATCAGTGTCGGTGGAACATCCTTCGTTACTTTGATCTCCGGGGCCAAACCAAAATTGTCTCCGCTTAAGTAAGCCGGATAAACCAATAAGCAATAATCCGGACGGCAACTGACTTTGTCCACTTCATCCATGGCCGGATAACTACGTTGATTGAATGCAGTCGAAGCCATTACGGATAAATGAGCGCCCGCAGAAAAGCCCATGACACCAATTCGGTCGGGATCAATTTCCAATTCTTCCGAATGCGCCCGCACATAACTGATTGCCCGCTGTACATCCTGTAACGGAGCTTCGTGCTTGGGTCGTCCTTCCCGGCGCGGAACCCGGTATTTCAACAAGACAGCCGTCACACCCAATTCGTTCAACCATTCACAGACTTCGGTTCCTTCCAAATCGTAAGCCAATATATTATAAGCACCTCCTGGACATACTACCATAGCTGCACCGGAAGCCACGTCTTTATTGGCCGGATAAATCGTAATCTCCGGACTACCGACATCCGTCATTCGGATTACATTCAAACCGCCTACCTGTGCTCCCGTTGCATCACTTTTTTCCGTCAACTTCGTTTTCTCTCCCGGCGCACCATGCGGAAACAAAAGCACTTTCTTTTCTTGTGCCCCAACTATATTCAACATAAGAATACCCGATAATAACAAAACCAACTTCTTCATATCCATTCGTTTTAAAACCGACCTATCAACGAATCGTTATCTCGCAGTTATCCAGGCTATCGATAATAGCCAGACTTTCTACATGGATACCCATATTCCGAAGTACATTTCCACCATCCTGGAAAGCCTTTTCAATGATAAATCCCATACCGGCAATATGAGCACCCGACTGTTTGGCCAAATCAACAATACCCAAAGCTGCATTTCCAAAAGCCAGGAAATCGTCGATAAACAAGATCCGATCATCAGGAGTCAGGAAATTATTACTAATACAAACCATATAATCACGGTCTTTCGTGAAAGAATGGACAACGGTTGTCAACATGTTTTCCATGGTCTTCGGTTTCTTTTTCTTGACAAAGACAACCGGCAACTGCAAAATATATCCCACCATAATAGCCGGAGCAATACCACTGGCCTCAATGGTGACAATCTTATTGATATCCTCGTTTGAGAAACGTTTGATGAATTCCTCTCCGATCTTATACATCAACATCGGATCCATCTGATGGTTGATAAAACTATCGACCTTCAGGATGCCGCCCGGATAACAGCGGCCGTCTTGCATAATGCGTTGCTTTAATAATTCCATATATGTATTTATTCCAATTAAACACGTATTCTCTCTTTCATAAACCCAGCTGAGCTTATCGGCTGTCAGCTTAGATACTAATCCTTCCGTAACGGAGAACTAAAGATTTTCTGACGAGTCTTTAGCTTTCCTCCGTACCGAGGATAGGTTTCCTCCGATCGGAGGAAGGGTTTCCTTCGACCGCAGGAAGGCTTTCCCCCGACCGGAGGAAAGTTAATGGTTCAGCAGATCCGGATTAATATCCCGGCAGAATTACCTTAAGATTCCACAAGGGAACCACGAATAGCCAACGGAAAACCCGAAAGCCTCAGCCTCTATCGTTATTCTTCTACTTTATCGTCTTTGACCCGAATCAACATATTTGATAAAATAGCCGCTAATCCGCCTGTAGTGATTCCGGAAGCAAAGATTCCCTTGATAGCATCCGGAGCAGCCTTCAGGATATCGGGCATCAATTCAACGCCCAAACCCAGCGACAGACTGACAGCCAGCACCAACGTGGCTTTCCGATTGATTTCCTGTGCCGCAATAATACGGATACCGGCAGCAGCTACCGTTCCAAACATCAGCAAAGTGGCACCGCCCAGAACCGCATCCGGCATCAAAGAAAAGACAATTCCCACAACGGGGAACAATCCCAGCAACACCAGCATGGCAGCGATATAATAACCTACGTAGCGACTGGCAACACCCGTCAGCTGTATAATACCATTGTTCTGCGCAAAAATAGAATTCGGAAAAGAATTGAAGATACCGGCCAGCAATGAATTGAAACCATCGGCCATCACACCTCCCGACACACGCTTCAAGTATCCGTCTCCTTCGATGGATTTTCCGGAAATCAAAGAGTTGGCTGTTACATCACCTGTTGCCTCGATCGCCGTAATCAGATAAACCAAACCGATCGCAATGATGGATGAAGCATGAAATTCTACACCATATTTAAACGGAACAGGAATATTCAAATTCGTGAAGCTTTGAGAAGAAGCGCGGCACTCATATCTACCATTCCCAAGGCAAAGGAAAGCGCATAACCGACACATAAACCCAACACAATCGAGCTCATCCGAAGGTATTTATTCTTACAACGGTTGAAAAACAAGACACTCAGCAAGACAGCAGCAGCAACACCGATATGCTTGATACTGCCAAACGTGCCGTCATCCATCGCTCCATAACCACCACCGCAGGAAACAATGCCGACCTTAATCAGACTCAATCCGATCAGCAAGACAACAATACCCGAAACCAGCGGCGTAATGATGTTCCGCATATACTTAAATGTCCGGCTGATGATCATTTCGACCGGAGCAGCTGCCATACATGAGCCAAAAATCAAAGGCAAACCGCCCATCAGTCCGGCCGTAATAATCGGACCGATAAAAGAAAAGCTTGTTCCCTGGATACAAAGTAGTCCGGCACCTATCGGACCGAACCGCCGACATTGAATAAATGTAGATATTCCCGAAGCAAACAAAGCCATTGATACCAAAAAGCCCGTTGTCTCCAAATCAAGTTTCAACGCACTCGCAATAATCAGTGGAGGCGTAATAATCGCAACAAATATCGCGAGCAAATGTTGCACGGCAGCAAAAAGAGCATCCTTGAAAGGAGGCCGGTCTTCTATCCCATAAATCAAATCCGTCTGCTTGATCGGTTGGATAGTTTCATCTAATTCTTGTTCGTTAAACTTCATTCGTTATGTTATTTATTACCAAATCCAACGTTTTATATGCACGTTTACAGGGCGATGATCCGATTCTACGGAAGCCGGAGTGACATACGAGAAAAAGGCAAAGTTCTTTGGTTTACAAGCCTTCTTTACGGCAATGTAATCAATACAAGCCTTCGGTTCATCAGCCGGATAAGTCGGTTTATCGGTAGTTGATAAGATACAGAAATCTTTCTGCAATTCCTGAATAAACGGAGAATCAGGCGTATCATTCCAGTCTCCGGCAATAAATACAGGTTTGTCAAAGCCGGATATCGCTTCCCGGATAATCGGGAGAGAAGCGATACGGTCTTCTTCCGTCAACGACAAGTGCATACAACAATAGACATACTTCTTAAACTCAACAACCAGCAAGGCACGGGCTTCTTCCCGGCCGGGTAAAGCGTAACGATATACGTGCAAAGGTTGCTTCTTCGACAAGATACCAATCCCGTACTTCCCGCCATCGTAATCAATAGCCGGAGCATACGTAGCATGCATTCCGGTCAGCTTGGCCAATTCGTCCAACACATAAGCTCCTTTACTGCGTCCTGTCACACTATCCAGTTCCTGAATCGCTACCACATCCGGTTTCTCTTGTATGATAACAGACGCCGTCCGGGCATAATCCGTCACACCATCCATGCCCGCGCCATTCTTTACATTATAAGTCATCAACTGTTCATTCCAGATACAGTCAAAGAACAAACTTCCAAGAACGATGACCAATAATAATATACCGAGTATGATCTTTCCAACTACCTTCATGACCTTCACTTGGCTCTTATGATTATTTCAAGACTTCACGCAAGGATTTCTCCATATCCAGAATATCTTCTTCCGTCGTATCCCAAGAAGTAACAAAGCGTGCTTCATTCTTCTCTTCGTTCCACATATAGAAGAAATATTTCTCTTGCAGTTTTTTCAGCGGCTCATCCGGAATAATAAAGAAAAGCTGATTGGTTTCTACCTTCTGTGTCATCCGGATCTGCGGGAATTCGGCCAAGACATCAGCCAGACGTTTGGCACAGGCATTCGCATGGCGCGCATTTTCCAACCATAAATCATTCTCCAGATAAGGGATAAACTGAGCCGACATATACCGAAGCTTGGAAGCCAACTGGGCAGACTGTTTCCGGACAAACGGAAGGATTTCGGTTAATTCCGGACGGAAAGAAATCACAGCCTCACCCATCATCATGCCATTCTTCGTTCCTCCGAAACTCAAAATATCCACTCCGGCATCAACGGTTACTTCTTTCATGGAGCAATTCAAGTAGGCACAGGCATTGGCCAAACGCGCTCCATCCATGTGCAGATACATATCGTGGGCATGCAATAAATCGGCGATTGCCTTCACTTCTTCAACTGTATATACAGTTCCCAATTCAGATACCTGAGAAATATAAACGGCTTTCGGCTGTGAATGATGACAAACACCGAAATTATGCAAATGCGGCTTAATCAATTCAGGAGTCAGTTTACCATCGGGCGTTGGAATTGTTACTAAAGCACAACCACTCATTCGTCCCGGCGCACCACATTCGTCCACATTAATATGAGCAGTCTCGGCACACAAAATACTATGAAACGAGCGTGTCACTGCTTGCAAAGCTACTGAATTGGCTCCTGTTCCGTTAAACAGGAAAAACGGAGAAGCCGTTTCTCCAAATACTTCTTTCATCTTAGCCGTTGCCTGAGCGGTCCAAGGATCATCACCATAGCCAACGGCATGATTGTCGTTCGCCTTAATCACGGCATCCATAATCAATGGATGAACACCGGAATTGTTATCACTTGCAAAACTTCTCATTTTTATATTACCTCAAAATTTTTGCAAAGATAGCGCATAGCCGGCAAACAAACCGACGATGCGCTACCTTTATTTATTTGAATCTGTTTATTATTTCTCCATAGCCTCCAACGAACGTATCACCCGACACGGATTTCCGACAGCCAAGGAATAAGAAGGAATATCTTTTGTCACCACACTACCTGCACCAATAACCACATTATCCCCAATCGTAACACCGGGAAGAATAACGGAATGAGCACCAATCCAAACGTTGTTCCCAATCCGTATCGGATAAGCATACTCCAAACCCTGGTTACGACGCACGGCATCCAACGGATGACCTGCCGTATAAATCCCCACATTCGGAGCGATGAAGGCATTATCTCCGATCGTTACCTTGGCTCCATCCAAAATAACGAGATTGACATTGGCATAGAAATTCTCGCCTACCTCAATATTATACCCATAATCGCAGTTAAACGGAGGCTCGATAATCACCTGATTTCCGACTTTTCCCAATAACGACCGTAAAAGATCTGTTTTCTCCGCATATTGCGAAGGCCGCAAACGGTTATAATCATACAACAGTTCTTTAGTCCGTTCCCGTTCAGCCAATAATTCATGATCGTAATTGGCATCATACAGCAAACCTTGCCGGCATTTTTCTTTCTCAGTCATTGGTTGATTCCGTTTTTCTGGAAATACTTTTGAAAGAAGAGTATCTGATAATCGATGGAATTGTTCCAGTAAGTACTGTTATGTTCTCCGGGACGGAGCAGGAAATCATGATCAATGCCTTGTTTCAATAAAGCTTCATGGAAATTCTTATTCACTTCGAGGAAGAAATCTCCATATCCGCAGTCGATAATCATGGCTAATTGTCCCTTCTTCATCGAAGGCACCAGGTTAATCACCGTATGGGCATCCCAGACAGACTGGTTTTCGGCTTCTTCACCCAATTGCTTACTCATATCCCAATTCTTCGGGAAAGGACGAATATCCACGCCTCCACTTGTACTTCCTGCCGCACCGAATACATCCGAATGACGGATTGCATTCCACATGGCACCATGTCCACCCATACTTAGTCCGGTGATAGCTCTTCCTTCCCTGCGTGCAATTGTCTTATAATGGCTATCTACATAAGCAATCAGTTCCGAAGAGATAAAGGTTTCATACCGGACATTCTTATTCAACGGGCTATCCCAATACCAACTTCTCTCGCCATCCGGACAAATAAAGATGATACCTTTCTCATCAGCAATCTGAGGCAAGTTGGGTTTTACACGAATCCATCCGGAATAATCGTTGCCATGACCATGTAACAAATAAATCACCGGGCAAGGTTTCTCTGCCGCCACGTCGGGAATGATCACTACTGTCTTAATGTCTTTCTGCATACTCCGGCTATTCACCAGCACCGTATCTACCTGTGCGGCCTGTACGTACAACATCACAAACAAAGCCGTCAATGCAATAATCAGTCTTCTCATGTCTTTCTATGTATTATCCGTTTAAGTTCTTTCTTATTGGTTCAGCACATGCAAGGTGTGGCAGGCCGTCAATGCCGCCGTTTCTGTCCGCAACCGACTTTTCCCTAAAGATATGGCCTCAAAACCATTCTCCAAAGCACATTGAATTTCTTCCGGACTGAAATCTCCTTCCGGACCAATCAGGATCAAAGCATTCTCGCCCGGATGATAAATATCCTTGATCAAAGGCTTCTCGCCTTCTTCACAATGAGCAATAAACTTACGTCCGTTGAAGGGTTGCTTGACAAAAGCCTTGAAATCGGTCATTCCATGCAAGATGGGAAGCGTTGCTTTCTGCGATTGTTTCATGGCACTAACCAGAATCTTCTCCAGACGAGCCGGCTTGACTTCCTTTCTTTCTGAGAAACGGCAGTTCAGACACGTAATTTCATTGATTCCTATCTCGCAAGCCTTTTCGGCAAACCATTCCATCCGGTCCATATTCTTCGTTGGAGCCACTGCTATATGCACATAAAACGGCCACAAGTCTTCCTGTTTCCACGATTCTTCGATGGTCACTTCACAATGTTTGGGATGAGCTCTTGCGATCAGTGCTTTATAAAACGAACCTTTCCCGTCAGTCAACAGGATCTCCGCTCCTTCTGTCAGACGCAGCACTCGGATACAATGTCCGGCTTCTTCTTCAGGAAGTTCCGGATTTACGGCTATGTCTGGAGTATAAAATATCTGCATACCTTTCTTTTTTATCCTAAAATCATACCGATGATGGTGGCAGACAAAACTGAAACCAAGGCTCCACCGATCATTGCCTTGAAACCCGTACGAGAAATCAAGCCTTTCTTTTCAGGAGCCAACACACCCAGTCCGCCCAATAATATACCGATAGAAGATATATTGGCAAATCCACATAAGATATAAGTGGACATAATCACCGATTTCTGAGAAACAAACAATCCGGCATCCCGCCATTCCTGCAACTGGAAGTAAGCAACGAACTCATTCAGAATCGTCTTTTGTCCCAGCAAAGAACCAACCAGCATAATATCATCCGAAGGAACACCGATCAGCCACATAAACGGAGCCGTAATGACACCCAGAATAAACTGAAACGTCAATCCATCCGACTTACCATCCGTCATCTTGACAATCCATTCGTTTAATCCCGTATAATGGCCTATGACATTATTCGTAAAGTAATTCACCATGGCAATCAAAGAGATAAACACCAACAGCATCGCTGCGATATTCGTCATCAGTTTGACTCCGGTAACTGTACCCGACGAAATAGCACCCAACACATTACTGTGACCTTCATCGCCCCATTCCGCTTTCGAATCCTTCTGGATCGGCTCGGTTTGCGGACACATAATCTTCGCAATCACGATAGAACCCGGCACAGCCATGACGGAAGCAGACAACAAATGGGTAGCAAACATCTGCTGCGCTATCGGATCTTGTCCGCCCAACATACCTACATAACTGCCCATTACCGAACCGGCAATCGTTCCCATACCGGAAACCATGACGAGAAACAACTCCGAACGGTTCATCGTTGGCAAATAATTCTTGATCAAAACCGGTGATTCGGTCATACCTAAAAAGATATTACCACAGGCAACCAAACCTTCTGTACCGGATATATTCATTACCTTCCGCAGTAACCACGACAACGCGCCTACTACTTTCTGGATAATTCCCCAATAATAAAAGATAGAAACCAAAGCCGAGAAGAAAACAACGATCGGTAAAGAATGAAGCAAGAAACTGAATCCGGCTGACTTCGAAGCATACGGACCTAACAGGAAATCCAATCCCGCACTTGTAAAGTCCATCAGCTTGACAAAGATAATACCTAATGACTTAAACAAACTCCCCACTACAGGAATATATAGAATAGACAACGCCAATACCAACTGTATCAGCAAACCTCCACCCACTAACTTCCAATCGATACGTTTCCGATCATAACTAAACAAATAGGCTATGGCAATTACTACCAAAATGCCTGCAATGCCTCTTCCCAAAGACATCCATCCAAATCCTGCTGTCTCAATCATACTATTTTAAATCTTCTCTTCGTTTTAATTCATCTTTATAAATCTTCGCATGTTCATAATGTTCGGAGTCAACGGCTTCCTGAAACTTCTGTTCCAGTATTTCCAATGGCATATAACTTAACCACAAGTCCAGGTCAGATGCATTATGGAAATCGTCGGGCGACTTATCTTTCCAAAGCTGTTCGAATTCTTCCTCATCCACTAAATCGTAGGATTCGTCGTCTTCTGCCTCTTCATCCTCTTCTTCTCCGGAGTCCGTATCATCCGAATTCTTTTCGAATATCAAGCCACACTCGTTCAACACTTCTTCGGAAGTAAAGATATCGACCTTCAACCGCAAAGCAATGGCAATGGCATCAGAGGTCCTTGAATCTATCCGTACCTGACGTTCGCCATCAAACAAAACCAGTTCGGCATAAAACACGCCATCCAGGAATTTATAGATATATACTTCTTGCAACAGAATGCCAAATGAATGGGTAAATGTTACAAACAGGTCATGCGTTAGAGGCCGGGGCGGAGTCAGATGCTCCAAAGCCATCGCAATCGACTGGGCTTCAGCCATACCGACAATAATAGGGATACGATGCGGTCCGTCTACTTCCGACAGAATCAGCGCATAGGCACCCGACTGTACCTGACTTCCTGTCAATCCTTGTACTTTAAGTTTTATTTTCTTTGCCATACTCATCCATTGATAGGATACAAAGATATACTTTTTTCGATAACTTTAATCCGCTCGGCCTATCTATTTATTCATCCACTGCCCACTGCTTCATTTCATACATATCCCGGTATTCTTCCCACTCAGGGTCTAATTCCGTATAAATAGTAATGGGTAGCTGTTCAAAGTCCTTCAAGGCTTCGTTCAACCGTTCACCAAACACCCGGACAGTTCGCGTATAATAAACCCAGATCTTTTCTCCACCACCAGTATAAACACTGGTCTGAATCGCCAGCTTATCTTTTTCCATGGCCTTACGCAAAGCTGCTTCCACGGCTTCCATCCGCTCGGCTTCTGCATCCGAAGGCATGCCTTGTTCGGCTGGTGTATATTTCCAGGTAATCTCCACTCGTTCCTTCAACTTTCCACTCTGCATAAACTCGGTCAGTTCATCCCGGCCATAGATAGCCACCAAATCACCGTTGTCATTCTCCGACAACGCTGTAAACCATTTATCACTTAACTTCATACGCGTAAAGTTTTACTAATAATTTTTCTCAGTGTACACGACACGACAACTTACCCATATATCAATATTCATTTTCTTTCATATAATTAAAATCAAAATCATTCTCAAAGTCAATGAATGAAAAAATATTAATTAGTTTTTTATTATGTATATAAAGAACTAATCCATTATAAAAATCAATATTTAACTCATTTCCACTTGATAGAATCTGATAAAATAATTGATTACTTAATTTTAAATCAGTCTTTTGCACAAAAAATTTTACTGATTCAATATATTTTGCACTGACAATCACTGTAATATTTTTTCTTACATTTGCCAGTTCAATAAGATCTAAAAATCTCAAAAACTGACTTATACAAACAGAACATTCTCCATTTAAAATATAAACAAGCATATCCTCCGATTGTTGTAACTCCAACAATTCTAATGAATAGTTTTTAACTATACTATCTTTTTTCTCACCAACAGATTCCATCAACTTATTAGTACAAAAATTTTTAATGTAAGAAATTTCTTTTTCACTAAACTGATCTTGATTTGATGGCACACAAGTAACCATCAAACATAGCATAAAAACACACACATACTTCATATCCACAGATTTATAGTTACAATTTCAATTTAAGCAATACAGGATTCTCCTCTGCATCCAATCCTGTAGCATATAAGAATCCGTTTCCTCCTAAAGAAATATTCTTTATATATTTAGGAAGCGTATAAACTTTCAATAAATTTCCATCCCAATCCAATTTTAAAATCCAACATGAATTATCCTCTAATCGATTATACTCAGTCCAAAAATCTCCCATATATAAGGCATACACACTTTCTTCATCGCAACAATAACCTAAATAAGCAAATGGGATAATTTTCTTAAATATAACCTCATTGTCTATGATTGTATAATTGGCAACCTGCTCTTTTGGTCCCAAAATACGTTTTAACAAATTCAGATTGGCATCATAAACTTCTATTTCAGATAAATAAGAATTAAGGAACAACAATCTATCAGAGACATAATTAGGAATAATCGTTCCAGAAGACACATTACGAGTATAATACTTACCTGATCTTAGGTGCATTTGATTCAACCGATCTATCGAAGAATGCAACAGTCTAAATTTACCATTACTCACATTAAAGTTAGGATCATAGAAATAATTGGGATTATCCATTATAACTTCATTAGGCGGACAAAACACAATGCTTCGTATATCCAAATAA
>UMGH01006965.1_pt1 | contig 35909 bp, 20 predicted proteins | sample 1965231 | NCBI WGS metagenome assembly UMGH01 (sample SAMEA4836068, study PRJEB28245) | human gut metagenome | biome: gut microbiome; material: fecal sample | place: Denmark | collected 2008 | reverse complement strand
GACATGGCGGGTGATGCGAATTTCACCTTCGACATGATCAAGAACTGGACCGGAGAGGGCGAAAACAAAGCCGCTCTGGTGATTCAATGGAACTACGATGACGAGCCGGCGGCTTTGGTGTTCGGCTATCGTTGGACAGGTCAAGCCACTGGTGCCGACATGCTTAAGGCGGTGGTGAAAAACAATCCGCGCCTGTATGCATTGATGCAGTACACAAACGTTAGCTCGCCGACCGATCCCAATGGCGGCTACACCCTCAACGGTATCGGCTGGGACGTGGACGATGACGGCGACATTGCCCTTATCGACACTGGCAACGGCAATCAGGTCTACGAGTCGGAAGACGGATTTTTTGAACATCCGCGCGGCTACAAGCCCGGACAGGGCGGTTCCTCGGATTATGACTATGACAACTGGAAGGCGCGCGACACGGATGACATGTGGGGCGCCGGATGGTATTCTTCGTATTGGTCGTATTGGGTTAAGGACAATGCTAAAGACAATTTCAGCTATTCAAGTTGGGGCGTTTCAGCCCGCGTGCTTGAGAATGGCAGCTGGGATGGCTGGAACTTTGCCAAAGGCATGATGCCATCCGAGTGGAAATCGTTTGTCGCAGCGCCGCTGCCTATTCCTGCGGATGCAAAGACAGTGTTTGTAAACGAAGGCTTGCGCTATGAACTGAAAAGTTATTCTGCAAAAACCGTAAAACTTACTGCTCCGGAAACAGGTGTCTACACAGGCGAGGTTGCTGTGCCGTCGACATTTGTCGACGAGGGCGTGACATATACCGTGGTTGAGGTCGACAAAAATGCTTTTGCCAACTCGACAGTGACAACGGTCACTCTTCCGGCAACAGTGACTGCCATAGGAAAAGAAGCGTTTAAAAACTCCACTATCGCCACGCTCAACGTGCCATCGGTCGATGGCGTGACAAAAATAGGCGACGGGGCATTTTTCGGATGTTCAAACTTTGCCACTCTCTTTGTGCCGTCGTCGATGACGTCGATACCCGACAGTATGTTTGAGGGAACGGCGATTGCCGACATCAAATTCCCTGCGCATGTGGAAGCGGTTGGAAAACGTGCGTTTGCCGCATGTCAGCAGCTTGCCGGAGTAGAGATTCCGACAACGATAACTGCAATCGGAGATGAAGCGTTTGCCGAGTCAAATGCAATCACATCTGTAAAAGTTGCATCGACATATCCTGTCGCGATTGCCGACAACGTGTTCAGCGCGGAAGCTTATGCCAATGCGACTCTTGAAGTGCCAAACGGCTACACTGCCGACTATGCGGCGGCTGCCGGCTGGAAAAACTTTACCAATGTAAGCGAATATGTTCTTGATGTCAAAGTAGGCGACATTTTCAAAGTCGGCGGAATGACATATGCCGTGACTGCGGTTGGTGAGTCAAACACTGTAAAAGCCACCTACTGCAAGGTGGAGGGCACGCCAGAACGTAAAAAAATTGAGGCAGCCAACAAGGCTGGATATGTGGGTGAAATCACGATTCCTGTATCGGTGACTTTCCAGAATGTGAATTTCAACGTGACTGAGATGAGCGACAGCACTTTCTATGGTGCGTCGGAACTTACTCTTGCCAGAATAATCGCTCCGGTTGTTTCTTTGGGCGATTATGCTTTTTATGACTGTGGAAAACTTGAATCTGTCGACCTCCCGTCAACGCTTAAAAAATTGGGCACATGTGCATTTGCTTATTGCAAGAGCATTCCGAGCGTAACTCTGCCCGACGGCCTTGTGGATTTTGGCGAAGAGCGCACATTCGCATGGTGCTCAAAATTGAGTGAAATCAATTTCCCGGAGGGGGTTACGGCTTTGCCTAAATATTGCTTCTACGGAACCGGATTCCCTGGAATCAGACTGCCGTCGACCATCAAGACTGTAGGCAACAACCTTTTCCAGAGTTGCCCGTCGTTGCGTAAGGTGATTATTGAAGACGGACTTACGGAAATTCCTGACTATATGTTTAGCTCCTGCAGCAGTCTGGTTGCGGTAAAGATGCCTGACACTGCTACAAAAATCGGAAGCTATGTTTTCCAGAATTGCACATCGTTGCTTAATCCGATATTGCCTGCCGGACTTACGGAGGTGCCTAACTATATGTTCAGCAAGTGCAGCGCTCTGGAATCAATCAATTTGCCTGAAACGGTTACGAGCATTGGCAATTATGCATTTGAAAATTGCAGCAGCCTTGAATTTTCACTGCCTGCTACAGTGACTAATTTGGGTAAAGGTGCGTTCAAGAATTGTAAGCTTATAAAGGAATTTACGATGCCTGCGGCGATGACTGAGATTCCTAACTCGTTGTTTGCTGGCTGTGAAGGTCTTACTACTCTGAAAATCGGAGAAAGCGTGAATGCCATCAAAGGTTATGCCTTCGACGGCTGCAATATGCTTGCCAACATTGTTTATGCCGACGGTCAGACAGGAGTGAACCTCCCGTCGACACTGACATCGATTGAAGCGTATGCCTTCAGAGGATGTAACGCTGTCGGAACTTTGGTGCTTCCGGAGGCGTTGGCATCGTTGCCGAGCTACGTTTTTGAAAATGCTGGATTGAATAGGCTTGTTCTTCCTCAAAAGAAAATGAACTACAACAACACTAATCTGGTTTATGGCTGTAAGGGCATAAAGGTATACTCTCCTGTAACCGAACCCGGAACGACTGGAAGTTATACATGGCGCGTGAAGAACGGCTCGCCTGCGACGTTTGCCGAAATTGTTGTCCCTGTGGGATGCAAGAGCGCATACAGCGGTATTGACTATTGGGGAAAATCTAACTTGACAGAACTTCAGCTGGAAGAGATTCAGGTGGTTGAAGGCTCTGCGAAGAAAGTTGGTGGAAATCTTGTCCTTTCAGGACGGATTGCAGGAACTTATGACGATGCTCATGCGCCTGCCGCATTCACGCAGTTCAACGACGGCATGTTGTTCAAGGGCAAGACTGTGAAAGTGATCTGCAAAATGATGCCGAAGACGCTCGACATTGCCAAGGCGGCCTCGATGACGGAAACGACGGTTGGCGACGACGCTACGTTTACGGTTACCATGCCCGACACAGAGAATGCCGATATGTTGAGATTGATTGTTCAATACGAAGATAACGGATCAACATATACTGCAGGGTATCCGGAGATGATCAATGTCGAAAAGACGTTTGCTTTCACAGATGCGGAATATGACGCCCATTTCGATGAGTCGTTCACTCCGACGCTTGAGTTTTATAGCGATGCTTATTCGCTGGACAAGATTGAATTCTCATCGAGCAACACGGAAGTGGCAAGCGTGAACAAGCGCACGGGTGCGGTCAGCGTTAAGCGCGTTGAGGGCGACGCTGTGATTACAGCGGCGTTGAAGACCGACCCTGCTGTCAATGCAACGATGACGGTGCATGCCGCGCTGCGCAATCCGGTTACCGGCTTTGTGCTTGGCAACGGCGACAAAACCATCAATCTGACATATCTCGACATTCTTGCACTGTCGCCTACGGTGGAGCCGGCAAATGCCGACATTCAGACCTACGACATCAGCGTAAGCGATCCTGAAGTGGCTACAACCTACGCCGCAAAGGCGTTCAACCCGTTGCGCAGTTTCTGGGAATTGATTACGCACAAGACAGGCACTGTCGACGTTACGTTCACATCGCAGGACGGTTCCGGCGCATCGACAACTTATACGGTCAATGTGCTTGAGCCAAACCGCGAACCTCTTGCCGACAGTTATCAGAATGGCACGTTCTGGCTCAACGAGGATTGGTTCGGACATTCTAACGGCTCAATCAACTATATTACCGACAAGGGCGAATTGAAATACCGTGTGTATGAGGCGCAAAACCAGTATCAGTCGTTTGGTTGCACGTCGCAGTACGGTATCATCCATGGCGACAAACTTATCGTGATGTCGAAGCAGGCAACCGACGGCGGCGACCCTCGCAAGGGCGGCGGTCGTGTTGTAGTGGCTGATGCCAAGACGCTCAAGAAATTGGCTGCGTTCGACTATATCGGTGCGGACACCGACGGTGACGGCAACGGCAACGGCGACGGACGCGCATGTGTCGGCGTTTCTGAAGACAAGGTTTATCTCGGCTCGACAGCCGGCATTCAGGTGCTCGACACCCGTACGCTTACTTTGGGCGGAATGGTCGACGGTATCACTTCCGGTGAGAACCAGTACAACGGACAGATTGGCGACATGGTTGCCATCGGCAAATATGCGTTTGCAATCCAGCAGGGTGTGGGTGTGCATGTCATAGACATTGCCACAGACAAGGTGGTCAAGACATTCCCGGTAGAAAGCAACGATGCTTCCGGCATGGGCTATCCTCAGGGCATCACTGTCACTGCCGACGGCAATGTGTGGGTTGCCACTACTGCCGGTGCCTCAAGTGGTTTGTGCACATTCCGTTGCATCGACCCGAGCACGCTCGACGTGACCGACAGTGTTGACCTTCCGGAGGGACAGCGTGTCACTTGCGGATGGGGCGCATGGCGCTCAACCAATTTCTTTGCTTCAAAGAGTGAAAACGCCATTTGGTATGGTGCCGGAGTTGAGGCTTCAATTGTTTCGGGCAACACGGGCTACTACAAGTGGACCGTAGGTTCCGACATCGCAGGAATCCAACCGGTGTTTGTGTTCCCAAACAATTTGCCGGGTGTTGACAGCAACACGTTCCAGGCTCCTTATGCCGGTGTGCGCTACGACGACCGCAAGAATCAGCTGCTCGTGGCTGCAACCCATGGTGCTTCGTCAAACTATCGCTACAATTGGCTCCACTTTGTTGACTGCAAGACGGGCGACATTGTGAATACGCTCAAGATGAAGGATTACTATTGGTTCCCTTCAATGCCGATTTTCCCCGACAAGTATGCTCCTGAGTTTGCTGAACTTCCAGATGTGAGCGTCGATTTGGCAAAGGCTGGAGATGTGTTTACAATCAACCTGAAGGATTATGTGACCGACAAGGACAATATCGATGCGGCAATCCGCCTGTCGCTTGTTGACGGCGATGCTGAAGATAAGTTGATTGATGCTGCGCTCGAAGACGGTGTGCTTACAATCACTCCTGTGCGTGTCGGAAAAGGCTCTGTCAATGTCAAGGCGGAGTCGAACGGCAAGACCACCACTGTCAGCATCCCGTATGCTGTGGTGAATTCGGATTCTGGTATTCTCAATGTGAATGGTGCTGCCGGCACATTGTCGGTTTGCGACAATATTGTCACTGTGAAGAATATGGCTGGAACCACCTTCGTGGTCTATGACATGGCGGGCCGTGTTGTCGGTGCGTTTGTAGCCGATTCCGATTGCGCACGCGTGGCATTGACGCTTCCGTCAGGAGTCTACGTCGTTGCGTCAACCAACGGCAGCCATACGCTGAAATTTTCAATCCAGTAAGTATTAATCAAGTGAGCTTGAGCGGTTGTTGACCGTTCGGGCTCACTTTTCAATGTGCTTTTTAAATGAAAATATTATCACGAGCAATAATCGTTGCGGCATTTGCCGCCGGAGTCTTGAATACAGTCAAGGCGTCGGAGACTGACTACACGAAAGGCATCATGATTGTCAACGAAGACTGGTATGGACACCAGAATTCAACGGTCAATTACTTGTTGCCCGATGATATCGACGGCGATTATTGGCGCTATCGCATTGTGCAGGCGGAGAATCCCGGAAAGGAATTGGGCTGCACGAATCAGTATGGTGCCATCTGGAACGGACGTATGTATCTGATTGCCAAACAGGAGAAAGATCCAGGGGCTTCTGTAGTGGGCGGACGCATTTCGGTGACCGACGCCAAGACAATGAAGCTCATCAAGCAGCTTCAGATTATCGACCCCTCGGGGAGGCAGTGCGACGGCCGTGCTTTCTGCGGAGTGACCGACAAAAAGGGGTATGTGTCGACGAGCAACGGCATCTGGGTGCTCAATCTTGAGACTCTTGAGATAGAACGGCAGGTGGAGGGTTCGGGCAACCCGAATCTCGGTGACGACGACAAGCCCAACACTGATTCCGGCAGTTCGTTGTATTATGGGCAGACGGGAACGATGGTTCTTGCCGGTGGAAAAGTCTTTGCCGTGCATCAGCAATATGGACTGCTGGTGGTCGACACGCAGACCGATAAGGTTGTCGATGTGCTCGACATGGGTATTGTCGATGATGTTGTTGAAGCGGAATCAGGCAAACGCCCAGCTTCGGGAATAGGCTCGACGATAGTGCGGTCGAAAGACGGCAATCTGTGGTATGCAGTAGCCAAAAACGTGCAGGGCATGGGAGCGACGTTGCCATATGTGGTCAAGGTCAATCCTACAACGTTAGAGCGCGAGGTGGTGCATATCGACGGCGAAGGAATGTATCCGCCGTCAAACTCCTGGTATGCATGGACTCCCGACCCGATGTGCGCGTCGCGGGTGACCAACAGCCTTTATTGGTGCGGCGGCGCCAACAGCTGGTTTACGACCTATTGCGTTTTCCGTTTCGATACCGACAGCCATAAGATTGAGAAAATTATCGATTTCTCTTCGGAGCCTGGCGATTGGCATATCTACGGTTGCTCGCTTGGCATCCATCCGCAGACCGACGAGCTGTATGCGTCGGTGTTTCATCAGTTTCAGGACCAGACGTACGCCACACGGCGCTATACATCTGACGGAGTCCTGAAGAATGTCTATCCGATGATTGCCAACTATTGGTTTCCATCGATGATTGTTTTTCCTACCGACCCATACAACAATCCGGGATATTCCTCGGTGTCGGTTCCTGCATCTGATGAGAATATTATGGTGAAAGTGGTCGACAGGTCGATTGTGGTCGACGGTTGCCATGATTTCCAAGTGTATTCGCTTGACGGCAAGATGTGTGGGCCTGAAAATCTTCAGCCGGGCATATATGTAGTCAGGGCGGATGGCACAACGCGGAAAGTAATCGTGAATTAGGATAAGTTTAGATAGTATTATAGTTTAGTTTTTAGCAGTTGAGGCGGAACGTCGGACGACGTGCCGCCTCAACCTGTTTTCAACAGGCTGTCGACAAAGACGGTTGGCAAGTTGTTGGTAATTCTTGGAAGAAAGAAGTAGGCAGTTTCATTAAATCTTCCTACATTTGCCGTTGAAAAGAATGAAGTATGGAGAACGTTAACGATATAAAGAATTCCAAGGAATACAGTGATTTCCGTGAATACCAGGAATTCCGCAAATTCAAGGCGGAGCAATGGAAGTCGGCTCGAAGCAAGGCGCAGTTTACCGACGACGCGAAGATTCAGCCTCAGGACAAGGAGATTGAAGACGCGGTGCTTGGAGCGTTGATGCTTGAGCGCGATGCCTATGCCATTGTGTGCGACTTGTTGCGACCGGAGTCGTTCTACGACCCTGGAAACCAAAAAATTTATGCTGCAATCAACAAGCTCGGTGTGATGCAGCAACCCATCGACATGCTTACCGTCACGCAGCAGCTGCGTGCCGACGGCGCGCTCGACGATGTGGGCGGTCCGGTGCGCATCTCTGAATTGACATCCAATGTGGCTTCGGCGGCGCATATTGAATACCATGCGCGCATCGTGGCTCAGAAATTCTTGGCGCGCCGACTGATTTCGTTCTGCTCTGAGATAGAGAAAAAGTCGTTTGACGAGTCGTATGACATCGACGACCTTTTGCAGGAGGCTGAGGGTAAATTGTTTGAAATCTCGCAGGGCAACTTGAAGAAGGACTTTACGCAGATTGACCCTGTAATCAATTCTGCCATGGAGCAGATTGAGGCCGCCGGCAAGCGTGAAAGCGGCTTGAGCGGTCTGCAGACCGGTTTCCACAATCTTGACAAGCTGACGTCGGGATGGCAGAACTCCGACCTTATAATCATTGCCGCACGTCCGGCGATGGGAAAAACGGCGTTTGTGCTGTCGATGGCGAAGAATATGGCTGTCGACTACAACACTCCGGTGGCGATATTCTCGCTTGAAATGTCAAACCTTCAGCTGGTCAATCGTTTGATTTCAAACGTTTGCGAGATTGAGGGCGAGAAAATCAAGAGCGGACGTCTGAGCCGGCAGGAGTGGGAACAGTTGAACTCGCGTGTGCGAAGCCTTTTCAGCGCGCCGCTTTATGTCGACGACTCTCCGTCTCTGTCAATCCTCGAGTTGCGCACGAAGGCGCGCCGTCTGGTGAAGGAGCATGGTGTGAAGATTATCATCATCGACTACCTTCAGCTGATGAACGCTACGGGTATGAAGTTCGGAAGCCGCGAACAGGAGGTGAGTATGATTTCACGAAGCCTCAAGCAGTTGGCCAAAGAGCTTAACATCCCGGTAATCGCACTGTCGCAGTTGAGCCGTAAGGTGGAGGAACGCAACGACGGCAACAAGCGTCCGCAGTTGAGCGACCTTCGTGAATCGGGTGCCATCGAGCAGGATGCCGATATTGTTTGCTTTATCCACCGTCCGGAATATTATACGCGTTCTACTACAGACGCTGAGAACAGGGATATCCGCGGCATGGCTGAGTTTATCGTGGCGAAGCACCGTAGCGGTTCGGTCGACGATATTGAAATGACGTTTGTCGCACGGTTCGCACGGTTCCAGAACCGTTCGGAGCCAATGCCGTTTGAGAAGGGTACGATGGCGTCGAAAATCAATGACGACCCGGGACCGCAGGAGGTCTACATTCCTGCGCCTGCCGACGGACAGCCGAGTGCTGTCGACGCGTCGGCTATGGGGCTTGGCAATGATGCGCAGGGCGGACCGATGCCTGATTTCTTAAGTGAATAATTATGGGTTTCGGGGAAATAATGATTGCTGTGGCTTTTGCTGCAACCGCTGCTGTCGGCGGCGCCGCCGACAGTGTCATGCGCAGTCAGGCTGACGGTTTTCTGCAGGCGTTGCCCGACGGGTTGCAGCAGACACAGACTCTTGCCGTGGAGAAAGCCATTGCCGGCGACAATGCCGCTTTGATGGCTGTGCGCAATTCGCGGAACACGCGTCAGACGCTGTCGGAAAATGTCGGTGTGAGGCAGTTGTCGGAGTCGTTGCGGCTTTATGAGCCGAGCGGTGTCGACGGGAGGTTGCCGTTGCTGGTTTATTTCCATGGCGGCGGTTGGACTTTCGGCAGTCTGAACAGTTGTGCGCGGTTTTGCGACGCGGTGGCGGCTATGGGTGGCGTGAAGGTGCTTGCCGTTGACTATCGGCTTGCTCCCGAGCATCCGTTCCCGTGCGGACTGCACGACTGCTGCGATGCGGTGGCATACGCCCGCGACAATGCCGCTTTGTTGGGCATAGACGCATCGCGCATCAGCGCCGGAGGCGACAGCTCGGGTGGCAATCTTGCTCTTGCTGTGGCTCTTTCCGATGAATGCCGTGGCGCGCTGGAGTCGCTTGTGCTTTTTTATCCGGTCACTAAGGCTTTTGCCGACGGCTCGGAGTCGTGGCGTAAATATGGCAGCGGCTACGGGCTCGATGCGGATTTGATGGAGGCGTTCAACCGCGCCTATCTTGGCGGAACGGATTCGGAAAACCATGCCGTCAGTGTGGGATTGTGCAGCGGGGAGCAACTGAGACGTCTGCCGCGCACTCTTCTTGTCGCTGCCGGACGCGACATCCTTAGAGACCAGGGCTGCGAACTGGCGGAAAAATCAGGCGGACGGATTGAAAGAGTGGAATTTCCTGACGCAGTGCATCTTTTCATCACAGTGCCCGGACAGGATGTGGCTTTCCGGAAGGCTGTCGATTTGACGTATGAATTTATTACACAGAAACAATGATAAAACAAACCGTATTAAAACTGTCTCCAAAACGGAGAGGATGCCATTTAATCACTTCTGAAATTATGAGCGGCATCCCGCAGCAGCTGCCCGAGACGGGGTTGCTGAATCTATTCGTGCAGCACACATCCTGTGCGCTTACAATCAATGAGAATGCCGACCCCGACGTGCGTGGCGACATGACGCGCATCATGGATTGCCTTGTGTGTGAGGGCGAGCCATATTACGAGCATACGCTTGAGGGGCTCGACGATATGCCAGCCCATGCCAAGTCGTCGCTTTTCGGTGTGAGCATTACGATTCCAATCTCCGCACATCATCTTGCTCTCGGCACGTGGCAGGGCATCTACCTCTGCGAATTCCGCGATTCCGGCGGCAGCCGAAGCATCGTGGCTACCGTGATGGGAGAATAAAAAAGCGAAAAAAACGCCTGCAAATCGATGACTGCAGGCGTTTTTTATAAGATTGCGTCTGAATATTAGCACTTTGCGCCTTTTGCGCCCTTGACGCCACCACCGAGGCTGAAGATGTTCTGGTCAAAGTTGGTTGTTTTCTGGCCTTGTTCGCGTTTGCGCTTCAGAGCCAGCTGCACGAGACGGTCCATCAGTTCGTCAAACTTGATTCCTGTGGCCTCCCACAGATAGAACGACAGAGACCCAGGGATTGTGTTGATTTCGTTGACAAAAACATTGTTGGTGCTGGCATCGACCATAAAGTCAACGCGGCTCACGCCGTGGCACGACAATACGCGGAATGTTTCTTTGGCGAGGAATTGGATGCGCTCCGTGATGTCTTTCGGCAGGTCGGCAGGGATGCGCTTGTCGGAAGCCTGCATGCCTTTCGCGCCCTTTGTTCCTCCTTTATACTTGTCGTCGTAGCTCAGGAACGCGCCGGTTTTGATAGGCTCTTCAAGAATCGACGGCTGGCAGTCGTCGCAGTCGCCGAGCACTGAGCAGTTTATTTCCTTAAGGTTCTCCACCATGTCCTCCACGATGATGCGTGTGGAGTATTGTTGTGCGGTCTCAACGCTGTCGAGCAATTCCTCGCGTGTCTTTGCACAGCTGATTCCCACGCTTGATCCGAGGTTGGCAGGTTTCACGATTACAGGATAGCCGATTCGCTCTTCCACTTTCTTCACCAACTCGTCTTTCTCGCGGTACCATTGCTTGTCGGTAAACCATACGTAGTCGACCACAGGGATGTCGCAGTCCTTGAGAATCATCTTCATTGTCACTTTGTCCATACCGTTGGCCGACGACACTGTGTTGCAGCCGGCGTAAGGCACGCCGATGGTCTCGAGCACGCCCTCAAAGATGCCGTCCTCGCCGTTTGTGCCGTGAAGCACAGGGATGACCACGTCGATGGCTGCATAGACGTGGTGTCCGCCGAAAAGTTTTGTCTTTGCGCGGTAGAGGTTGAAGTCGCCGAACTCAGGACGCATGTAGACTTCTTCGCATTTTTCTACAAGGGCCTTCATGTCGCGGTAGTTCTTTACGTCGAAAAGAGCGTCGCCGGTTACCCAACGACCCTGCTTCGTGATGTATACTGGTATGACGTTGTATTTGTCGCGGTTCATTGCGTGCATTGCCTGTGAGGCGGAAATCACGGAAATCTCATGTTCAACGGAGCGACCTCCGAAGAATACAGCAACAGTTGTTTTCATTTTCTTTTTGTATTGTTATGGGTTGTTTTATTGATTGCTTATTTGAAGGTGTCGGGCAGGTCGTTCTCGTAGAGCACGGTGTCGCCCATTTGCAGCAGCGAGGCAAGACGTTGCTGAGCCTCGGCAAACGAGTCGACCACAATCAGGTTGTCGTCGTTGAACGTGCCTGATTTCTTTATGCCCTCCACAATGGCGTCGCGGTTGTATTGTCCTACGACGATTGCCACATCCACCGTTTCCGCTATGTGCTCGCCGAACGCCTCGTTGAGAGCCTGCTGGCGGTCGCCGAGCTCAATCATTCCCGGCGTTACCACGATGCGCTTGCCGCGGGTCATTCTGGCAAGCACGTCGAGAGCCATCCGCGATCCGTGAGGGTTGGAGTTGAACGCATCGTCGATGATTGTCACTCCGCCTGGAGTGCGCTTCATGTTGAGGCGGTGCTCCACTTGCTCAATCTGGCTTACGGCATAGCGGATTTTGTCGGCTGGCACACCCAGTTTCATCGCCATGACAACGGCGGCGAGAAGGTTGGAGATGTTGCATTCGCCCACAAGACGCGTTTCGAGCGACATCACGGTGCCGCCTTTTTTGTCTGCCACGTCGAAGCGGGTGCCGTGTTCCGAATATTCAATGTTGCGCGCGGTGTAGTCGGCGTTTGCGGTGGCTTGCACGGCATAGCGCAGGCACGAAGTGTTGTCAACTTCGCGGTTGGCCACGTATGGGAAGTCATCGTTGACCACGCAGAAGCCGTCGGCAGGGAGAGCGTCGGCAAGCTCGAACTTTGTGCGTTGCACATTCTCTATCGATTTGAACGATTCCATGTGCTGCTCGCCCACAGCGGTTATTATGCCGTATTGCGGATGCACTATGTCGCAGATTTCCTTGATGTCTCCGCGTTGCTTGGCGCCCATCTCGCAGATGAAAATTTCGGTGTACGGCTTCAGCATCTCGCGGATGGTGCGGGTCACGCCCATCGGAGTGTTGAAGCTGCCAGGAGTCATCACCACGTTGAACTGTTCGCTAAGGATGCGGTTCAGATAATGCTTGGTGCTTGTCTTGCCGTAACTGCCCGTGATGCCGACCACCTTCAGCGACGGCATTTCGCCGATGATGCGGCGCGCGTCGTTGACATAGCTGTTGTTGATTGACTTCTCGACAGGCTGCATCGCTGCGTTGCACAGAGCGAGCACGCCCCACGAAAGCACAGCCATCGCTGTGAGCGCAGCCCCTGCGGCGGTGATGTTGATGCCGGCATCGGCATGTGGTGAGCACGACAGTGCCGCCACAACCAGCGTGGCGACAATCATAGCCGAGAGCAGACGCCACACGCGTTTGGTCATCACCAGTGGCTTTTTATATTTCTTTTTGAGCAGGATTGCTGCCTTGATAGCAAAAACAATGATTGCAATCGGCAGAGTCACCACCTTTGGAAACATCGAGACGAGAAGCAGGAACACCGCAAGGTCGGAGATTCTCGACATCGAGGCGTAGTCCTTGCTCATGCGCCACCACTTGAAGTAGCGATCGTTGCGGTAAGAGTTCTGCTGCATCATCTGCAGGTCGAACTTGTAAACCTGCAGCAGGTAGAAAGCGGTTGTTGCCACCATTACGGCGGCGAGGATAGTCACGGTCAATTCCATTACTTTATAGTTTTGTCTTTATCTAAGAAACTGTTGATTACGGCTGCAAACTGATATGGATTCTCGAGGAAACTGTAATGTCCCACGCCGGGAAACTCCACCAGTCCGGCATCCGGTATTAGCCGTTCCATCTTGCGGGCGTCAGAGATAGGAGTGGCAGTGTCGGCGGTGCCCCATACGAGCAGTGTCGGGCAGCTGATTTTAGGCAATGCCCATGTCAAATCTTCATTGACCACCTTGCTCAGAATCTGGCGCATACGCACCGATGCGCTTGAATAGTCGCTCGACCCCACGCGTTTGCGGTAGCGGTTGAGCATTTCCTCGCCCTTTGTTTTGCCAAGAAGCAGCGGCAGGGCGTGTTTCACCGTCTTGTAGGTGTAAACCTTGATGTAGTATTTCATTGAGTGGCGCGGCTTTATGCCTGCGGCATCGACAAGAATCAGTTTGCGCACCTTGTTGCGCGACGACAACAGGATGCCTACGCGTCCGCCGAACGAATGCCCGAGCAGTATAGGGTTTTCGATGTTCTCTTTTTTCAGAAACTCCTCTGTCAGACGGGTGTAGTCCTCTATGCCCCAGACTGTTTGTGGCTCAGTGCTTTTGCCGAAGCCGGGGAAGTCTACGTTGTAGACTTTAAAATATGGCACAAGCAGCTTCTCGATGCTTGCCAGCGTTGTACGGTTGCAACCCCATCCATGCATCAGCACCACAGGAATGCCCTCTCCCTCAACGCTATAGTTGAAGTTGACTCCGTTAATTTCAATTTGTTTTTCCATTTTCGCGAAATATCATTGCAAAGATAGTGCAAGGAGAGCGAAAAACATTCAAACTTGTTTGAAAATGTTTTTCCGAGGCGCAGCCTATTTTATGAAAAGATAGTGCAAGCCGAGTGGAAAGAAAAGAACTTGTTCAATTTTCTTTTCCGAAGCGCCGCCTATTTTATTCAACAGATAGTGCAAATCGAGAGCAGAGCATTCAAACTTGTTTTAACTTTTACGCAAAAAACGCGGTTTTTGTTGATGTTTGCTTAAAAAAAGATATAAATTCGCTTGGAAAATTTTAAAAAAACAATTATATTGCGTTCGAAAAATATAAAATGAAAAAATTACAATCCAATTATTAATAACCCAAACCTAAAAATTATGAAAAAACTATTATCGAGCGCATTGCTTCTGTTGGCAATCTGTTCATGTAACGAGAATCTTGGACTTGATTTGGAAAATGCGGCTGTGCCGTCAACGAGAGCCTTTGCTGTGGAAACGTTCTCTTTTGATTCAATTACACGTCCGGAAGTGTGGTCTACATATCAGTCGTTGGAGGAAATGCAAAGAGCCTGTCAGGTGCCAGACAGTATATTAGTCACGCTGACGACCGAAGACTTGGTGAAGTTGTGTATGGACTATCCTTTATATGGAATCTATACGGCATACAACAATGAGCAGGACGGTATACGTGTGATTATGGATGGATTCAATGGCTTTGGCGAGTTGAAAAAACGAAAAGATGTGTCAAAGGCGTTGGTTGATTGTTATGAGGCTTTTGATGCAGACAAAATGGTGGCGGTGATGGCTGCAGATGTAGATTTCAATTCGGATTTGAATCCTTTGAAATTAGGGTATCTTGAATTGTTGCTTTCAACTGACGAGATTTCATCAATGCTTGATGCGGAAGACGTTGCCCGATTGGAAAAGGTTCGGATAGAGCAGTTGCGGAAACAAGAGGCGTTGCCGGAATTTTTTGGAGAAAAAATGTTGCATCGCACAAGACGGTTGGGAACAAAGTTTGCTTTGGAAAACGATGCGTCTACGCGATCGAGTGGTTCTGTAATCGTAACTACAAAGTGTGGAAAAGAAGTGCAAGGACTGCTTCGGGAGGAAATGTCGGATTATGAAATGGGATATTGGGATGGCTATTATGACGCAAGTTTTCCGAATGCTGTTAGAGAAGAGACATCGTCTAATATGTATAATTGTCATGGCTATGCTTGGTGTAAGAGTGATGGAGGCATAACATGTTGGATAAATGCAGAATCGGGTAATTCAAACATTGAGAAATATTGGACAAGAGATTATTATGTGTCAACAACAGAGGCAAATGCTGTTAAGGTGAATTATCCAAAATCAGACCATTCTGCGGTGAATGTGGGCAATGGAATGTATATATCGAAATGGGGTAGTTGCCCTTTGATGAGGCATGCACCTGATTATGGCCCGTATCCTAATATGAATATTCGAAATTATTATCGACATGATGATATCTATGGGGTGATTGAAAGTGGAAACGGAAGTGGCGAAATAGGGGTTGGCAATGAAACTTCTTATTCGGTCTCTTTTGATAGAAATTTAATTCCTACAGGTAGCAATGTGCAAAAAGAGTGGGTCATAGAAAATGCTAAAGGAGATGATGCTATAGGCAATGAGGCGGATTTTACAGAAGGAGGTGATGGAGTTGCCAGGATATCATTTAATAGAGCAGGTGTATATGATATATATTATAATGTATATCTGAAAAATACAGGACATAAAATTATCAGTTGCTATGTTCAGGCATTGGTGGTTGAATAAACAATAAGCATTATGAAACGGATATGTATATTGCTGTTGTCTGCAGTTTTGGCGGCTACGGCGGTGGGGCAGACTGTGACGGGTCGTGTTGTCGACGATGAGAGCGGAGAGGCCCTGCCTTCGGCAAGCGTCTATGCCAAGTCGTTGGCGAAAGGCACATCAACCGATTCTGATGGACGCTTTGAAATGGCAATCCCGGAAGGGAAAACGGTTGATTTGCGGATAAGCTATGTGGGATATAAAGAGACAACAATACAGATTAAGTCGGGAAGTGCGCCTGTTGAGGTGCGCCTGCAGCGAGGCACGGAGTTGCGTGATGTGCAGGTCTATGGCGCGCGTCATGACTTTGGCGTTAAATCCTCGCAGATGAGCGCACAGGTGCTGACATCGCAGCAGGTGAAGGAGGTGCCGGCATTGTTCGGCGAGATCGACGTGATGAAATCGCTGCAGCGTTTGCCGGGCGTTCAGTCGTCGGGCGACGGCACAGCGGGAATCTTTGTGCGAGGCGGCAATTACGACCAGAATTTGATTACGCTCGATGGCTCGACGCTTTACAATGGAGAGCATCTGAAGGGCTTCGTATCGGCAATCAATGCCGAGATGGTAGACAATGTGGTGTTGTATAAGGGGGCCTTCCCTGCCCGTTACGGTTCGCGCCTGTCGAGTGTGATCGACATAGGTGTGCGTGAGGGTGACTTTGAGTCATATCATGGCAGTGCATCCATAGGAATGTTGTCGTCGAAGGTGCAGGCTGAGGGTCCGATATGGAAGGGGCATACGTCGTTCAATGTGGCAGCTCGCGCCTCATATTTCGGAGCCATAGTGCAGCCTTTGCTCAAAAGCGTGTACGACAACAAGAAGGCAATGGAGCCGTATGCCAAGATGAATTTTTATGATGTCAACGCCAAATTGGTGCATCGCTTCTCGGAGAGCGACCGACTGTCGGCTGTGTTCTATTGGGGCAAGGACGTTAGCAATTCTTCTCCTACCGATAGTGAGACTAATTTCGGAAGCAAGAGTGGTGAGACTAGAACTAAAAAAAATGAGACAAAAAACAATTGGGGCAACCTGGTGTCGAGTTTGTATTGGACGCATACAGCCGGCGACCGATTCCTTATGAATGTCAACGCGAGTTTCAGTCTGTATGACTATAGACTGTCGCAGAATGTGTCGGGATATTATGAGAGTCGGAAGACGGGACAATTGCAGAGAAAGACAGAAGAGGTGTCGGAAACACGTTATGATTCGAAGGTGAAGGATGCTTCTATCACTGCCGACTTCAGATTTCGCCCTGTTGCTGCCCACGATTTGCGATGGGGTGCCAAAGGCTCGTTGCAGCAGTTGTCGCCGATAATCCATGCCTATAGTTACAATTATGATTATACGCCGACTAAGGAAACGCGTATGGAAACCGACAGAACAATAGGCAAACGGCAGAACTTGCTGACGGCAAGCGTATATGCCGAGGACGATTGGACTGTGGCTTCGTGGCTGATGGCAAATGTCGGGTTGCGCTATTCGTTGTTTTCTGTTGAAAACAAGACATACGGCTCGCTTGAGCCCCGCGCTTCGGTGCGCTTCCTGCTTACGCCTGCCATGGCGTTGAAACTGTCGTATGCACGGATGGCGCAGGGCGTGCATCTGTTGAGCAGCAGCAATATCGTGATGCCGTCAGACATTTGGGTGCCTGTGACTGAAAAAATTCCGCTTATGCGCTCCAACCAGTATGCCGGTGGTGTCAACTATGAAATTATGAAAGGTCTTGAGGTGTCGGTTGAGGGCTATTACAAGACGATGGACAATGTGCTGGAATACAACAACGGAGCGTCGTGGCTCAATTGCACCGGCGATTGGCAGAGTCTTGTCAGCCTCGGCAAGGGACGTTCCTACGGCGTGGAGCTGATGGCTCAACGCTCTGTGGGCAACACTACCGGTTGGGTGAGCTATACATGGGCTAAATCCTTGCGCACATTCGACCGCCCGGGGCAGGAACTGAACGGCGGACGCGAGTTTCTTGCCGGCAACGACAAGCGCCATAATTTCAACATCGTTGTGGTGCAGCGACTGGGACAGCATTGGAAACTGTCGGCGTCGTGGACTTATCAGAGCGGCCGCCGCGGTATATTGGCAAACACATCAATGTATGGCGGCGTGCTGCAGGAATGGGATCCGAGTTTCAGACCGGAATCCAGCACGCTTAAAGAACAGGAATATATGCAGAATCGTGATGACGCCGCACATTGGGCGGAAATGCCGGGCATGTTTGTCACTTATCGTGAGCGCAACAATTATAAGCTTCCGGATGTGCACCATCTTGATGTGGGTATAACCTATTCGGTAAACCATCGGAGGTTTGGTGCGAGCGAGGTTAACTTGTCGTTCTATAATTTGTACAACCAACAGAACATCAACAGCGTTTATATCGGGACAAATGACAAAAAATATGTGCTGAAAGGCATTTGTATGTTCCCGTTTATGCCGTCGTTGACCTACACATTAAAATTTTGATAAAATGAAACGGTTAAAATATTTGATTTCAGCGTTGAGCATCGTTGCGGTGGTGCTCACGGGCTGTGAGAAAGAGCTTGGCTTTGACGAGGGAGGAGAGAACCTCAATGTGATAGCGATAAGTATGGTGGCGTCGCCCGACACTACGCTGGAGGCGATTGTGGCGCGCACATACCGCACGGGTGTTGTCGGCACAGAAGGAACGGATGTTGAGGAAACGTTTCTGAAGGCTGCCACGCTGCGGTTTGCCACGGTGACATATTCGGTCAACGGCGCCTCTCCGGTGGAGATGGTCTACGATGCCGAGCATTGCCGTTTCCGCAGCGACTATCGTCCGAAGGCTGGCGATGTGATTGCGGTTTCTGCCTCTGAACAGAATTTTCCGTCGGTATCGGCAAATTTCACTATGCCTACGGTTGCCCCTACAGTCGAGATTGTAAGGACTCGGAAATATCGGCAGGACCATCTGCTTGACCAACTTGAAACCGGGTATTTTGACGGTGGACAGGACACAGTGGTCGACATCTCTCTGAGGATGAAGGGGCTGGAGCCGTCGGGCTATTACCGTCTCAACGTGCGCAGCCTCGCGGAGAAGGTTGTCGACGGCAAGACGGTGTATGACACCAATGATTGTTATCATTCCTACGATCCTTTGTTTCAGGATATCCGGCTGTCGAAGCCCCGCAAAGGATGGTATAAGGATTTCAGCAACGTGTTTGCCGGCACGGCTGTCGGTGGCCCAGGATATGAGTGCACGGTGACAACACGTCTGCGCAAAGGCGGTGTGGGTAAGCGCATAGTGGAGGTGGAGTTGCAGTCGTTGACCGAGGATTTATACTACTATCTGAAGTCGGTGATGCTCTATCAGGTATATTTGCAGACGATTAACGACGCACAGACGGAGGCTGTGCAGATACACAGCAACGTCGACGGCGGATTCGGTATTGCCGGCGGCTTGCTGGGCACAGAGAAGCATGTGGTCGCATTCTGATGCATGTTTAGGATTTTTGGTTATATAATTGAAAAAGCACTTCCGACGCGATGTCAGGAAGTGCTTTCTTTTTGAGTTATGCTTTAGTCAAAGGCTTAAACAAGTCCTTTGCCGTGGCAGTTCTTGTATTTCTTGCCGCTGCCGCATGGACATGGGTCGTTGCGTCCCACTTTCGGTCCTACTTTGATAGGGTCGGTGTGGTGTGGGCCTTGCGGAGCGCGTGCTGCTTGACGCTGCTCGTCCTGTCCTGGATACTCCTCCTTGTGGGCGGTGTATTTGCGGTAGTCGTCGCGGCGTTCTGGCGCTGCCACCGGTTCTGCCGTAGGCATCGACGGCGACACTGACGTGTTGCTGTAGCGCGGTGCCGGGATGCGTGGGCTGTTGTCGGTTTCTGTTGCCTCTTCAGCCTGCGCTGGAGCCTGCTGCTCGCGTGGCGGTTGGCTTTGTGCCTGCACAGGGATTTGACCGCGTGTCAGCGAAGCCACGGCTTTTGCATTCATGTTGTCGAGCATTGCGTCAAACATCTTGAACGACTCGATTTTGTAGATTACCAGCGGGTCTTTCTGCTCGTAGCTTGCATTCTGAACCGACTGGCGCAACTGGTCGAGTTCGCGCAGGTGCTCCTTCCATGCCTCGTCGATGCTCATCAGCAAGATTGACTTCTGCCAAGCCTTGGCGATGTTTTTGCAGCCTTCGTTGTACGACTCCTCAAGGTCGACAGTGATTCCAAACACACGCTTGCCGTCGGTGATAGGCACGCGCACAAGACCCTTGCCTCCGTGGTTTTCCACGATGTCGGAAATCACCGGCATGGCAGCCTCTGCCATCTTCTCTGTGCGCTGGTTGAATGTGGTGATTGCCTGGCGGTAGATGGCGTCAACCTGCTTGTCTGTGCCCATCTTCTTATATTCATCTTCAGTGAATGAAGGCTCGAAACCGAATGTGGTAAGCACATCCATGCGCAGATCCTCGTAGTCGCTTTGCGATCCGTAGCGCTTCACGATGTTGCCGGCAGTCTCGTAGAGCATATTCATGATGTCGATGCCGATACGCTCACCCATCAATGCGTGGTGGCGGCGGGAGTAGATCACCTTGCGCTGTGCGTTCATCACGTCGTCATATTCAAGCAGGCGTTTACGGATGCCGAAGTTGTTTTCTTCCACGCGTTTCTGTGCGTTCTCGATTGAACGGGTCACCATGCCGGCCTCGATAGGCTCGCCCTCTTTAAGTCCGAGACGGTCGAGCATCTTGACAACCTTGTCGGTTGCGAACAGACGCATCACGGTGTCTTCAAACGACACGAAGAACACTGAAGAACCAGGGTCGCCCTGACGTCCGGCACGTCCGCGCAGCTGGCGGTCGACGCGGCGTGACTCGTGGCGCTCCGTACCGATGATTGCCAGACCTCCGGCGGCTTTTACTTCCGGAGTCAGCTTGATGTCCGTACCACGACCCGCCATGTTGGTTGCGATTGTCACCACGGCTTTCTGTCCGGCGCGTGCCACGATTTCAGCCTCTTTCTGGTGCAACTTGGCGTTGAGCACGTTGTGAGGGATGCGGCGCAGCTGGAGCATGCGGCTCAGCAACTCGGAGATTTCCACAGATGTTGTTCCGACCAGCACAGGGCGTCCAGCTTCTACCATTTTCTGGATTTCGTCGATTACGGCGTTGTATTTCTCTTTCTTTGTCTTGTATACGCGGTCGTTCATGTCGATGCGTGCCACCGGACGGTTGGTCGGGATGGTCACGACGTCGAGTTTGTAGATGTCCCAGAACTCGCCTGCCTCAGTCTCTGCGGTACCAGTCATACCGGCAAGCTTGTGATACATGCGGAAGTAGTTCTGCAGGGTGATTGTTGCGAAGGTCTGTGTCGCGGCTTCCACTTTCACGCCCTCTTTCGCCTCGATGGCTTGGTGCAGACCGTCGCTGTAGCGGCGGCCTTCCATGATACGTCCTGTCTGCTCGTCGACAATTTTGATTTTTCCGTCGTCGATGACGTATTCGATGTCGCGGTCAAAGAGGGTATAGGCCTTGAGCAGCTGGTTGACAGTGTGCACGCGTTCAGCCTTGATGGCATAGTTCTGTGCATACTGTGATTTCTTCTCGGCCTTCTCCTCGTCGGAGATGTTCTCGTTCTCCAGTTCTGCCAACTGTGTTGTGATGTCGGGCAGGATGAAGAAAGTCGGGTCGTCGGTCTTGCCGGTGAGCACGTCGATACCTTTGTCGGTCAGCTCGATGCTGCGGTTCTTCTCGTCGATTACGAAGTAGAGCGGATCGGTGACGATAGGCATCTGCTTGTTGTTGTCCTGCATGTAGAAAGCCTCGGTCTCGAGCAGGAGGGGCTTGATGCCGTCCTGGCTCAGGTATTTGATGAGCGGACCGTATTTAGGCAGACCCTTGAAGGCGCGGAAGAGCAGCAGGGGGCCTTCCTTGCGCTCATCCTTGTTGTCGGATGCGATTTTCTTCTTGGCATCGGTGAGCAGCGATGTCACAAGGCGGCGTTGCGCGTTGACCACTGTCTCTACGTTCGGCTTGAACTGGTCAAACATCTGGTCGTCGCCTTTGGCAACCGGACCGGAGATGATGAGCGGCGTGCGGGCGTCGTCGATAAGCACTGAGTCGACCTCATCGACGATGGCGAAGTTGTGTGGACGCTGCACGAGGTCGGCAGGCGATGTTGCCATATTGTCGCGAAGGTAGTCGAAACCGAACTCGTTGTTTGTTCCGAATGTGATGTCGGCGTTGTATGCGCGGCGGCGTTCCGGGGAGTTGGGCTCTGTCTTGTCGATGCAGTCAACAGAAAGACCGTGGAACATGTAGAGCGGACCCATCCATTCGGAGTCACGTTTGGCGAGGTAGTCGTTGACGGTGACCATGTGCACGCCGTTTCCTGTCAAGGCGTTGAGAAACACAGGCAGCGTTGCCACAAGTGTCTTTCCCTCACCGGTTGCCATCTCGGCGATTTTGCCTTGATGAAGCACGATGCCGCCGATAAGCTGTACGTCGTAGTGGATCATGTCCCAAGTCACCTCGTTTCCGCCTGCCATCCAGTGGTTGTGGTAGATGGCTTTGCCGTCGTTGATTTCAATGAAGTCTTTGCCTTGGGCGGCGAGCTCGCGGTCGAAATCGGACGCGGTCACTTCGATTGATTCATTTTGAGCGAAGCGGCGTGCGGTGTCGCGCACAATGGCAAATACCTCAGGAAGATATTTGTTAAGCTCGTCTTCGAGCACTTCAAGGATGTCTTTCTCGATTTTGTCGATTTTCTCCCAGTACGGCTCGCGGTTTTCATACTCCACATTCTCGATTTTAGCCTTGATGTCGGCAATCTCTTTGCGTTTGTCGGCAACGCTGTCTTTGAGTGCTGCGCGGATTTTGGTGATGCGGTCGCGCAACTCGTCGTTGCTCAAATTCTCCAACGTGGGGTAAATCTTGTTGATTTCAGCCACGATTGGTTGAATCTCGCGCAGGTCGCGCTGCGACTTGTTTCCAAAAATTTTTTTCAGGAAATCATTGAATCCCATAATGTATTTTAGTTTTTTGTTTATAATCGTATTGTCGTGCCTCGAGAAATCCATTGTCGCGCCTGAGGCACATGGCGCTGTAGTGCCGCTTAGTCTTTAAGCGACAACGGCATCATGCGCGCGCCGTTGGGCGAGCGTATTCTGAGGATGCGTGCCACGGTGGGCGCCAGCAGCGCCGCATCGATTGGCGATGTGATTTTCTGAGGCTTTACGCCCGGCGCAATGATGAATGCCGGCGCGCAGACAGCGTTGATGTTGACTTGTTTCAGCTGTTGCTGGTTGTTGTAGTCGTCGCGCACTTTCCATCCTGGCGCGATTTGCAGAAACACGTCGGCTGTTTCCTGCGACGTGATTGACTTGTGCAGCCGCAGCAGTGTCTCGCTGACAGGATTGTCGAGCACCTCGTCTACGGAGTATGCCTCGTCTACGCCAGCCATACGGCGCAAGAATGCACCCGACACTTTGCGCAGTTCCTCGACTGAAACGTTTTTCTCTTTTGCAAGTTTCTCGTTGAGATAGATTTTCTCGTTGAAGTATCCGTTCACCCAGCTTCCGTTGCCGTAGAGCGCCATCAGGTACATGTTGAGCAGCGACACAGCCTTTTTCGACGAGAATTCGCCTGTCGGGATGTTGAACCGAGGGTCGGTGGCATACATGTCGTCGAAATAGCCTGTCGGCGTCACGAAGATGCAGGCGTTGCCGCCAACGTTTTTCTCAATGGCGGCAAACAGACGCTCAAGCTGATGGTCGAGACGCAGATATTTGTCCTGCAGCTCGATGCGGCTGTCGTTGTCCGACGCATATCCGTAGGGTGCTGCGGTGTATGCGATGTTGAGCATGTCGACCGTGGCGCGTTTGCCCAGAGCCATGTCATTCAGACAATTGATGGCCACCGAGGTTATTTCCTCGTTGACGAGAGCCGAACTCTTGAATTTCTCTACGCCGTCGCCGTCCTTGAACGTGTATTTGAAAGGATAGAACGTGCGGTGGAGAGGAATGTCGGGATATTTGTTGATGTCCATACTCGGACGCCAGGTCAGCGTGTCGAGGCGTGAGCGCAGAGGCATCAGCATGTTGCGGGTTGAGATGGTTGTAGGGTAGTCTTTGTAGAATGTAGACGAAGCCCATTTACCTGTTTTGTCGCTTATCCAGAAAGCGCCGTTGGCAGCGTGTCCTGCCATCAGAATGGCTTGTTGTGCGTCGGGGGCAATGGCGTATACGTCGCCGATGCCGTTGTTGTCCATACGCAGCTCGTCGCTTATGGTCGACACCTTTATCGCCATTGGCGAGAGTGTCTCGTCGGTGGCGTTGCCAATAAATTTAGGGTCGTTGAGAATCAGCGTTACGCGGCGCGCCTCTTCGTTGTAGACTGTGGCGCCTGTGATGCCGTTGACGTTGGGATAAGTGCCGGTGTAGATTACGGCTGTCGACGTCGTCTTGTCGAGCTGTGCCATGTCAAACACCACGTTGTCCAGATGCGCGCCTTCAGCCATGAGGCGTTTGAAGCCTCCGTTGCCAAACTGCGACTGGAGCAGGTCGAGATAGTCGCCGCGAAGTTGGTCGATTGATATGCCCACAATGAGCGTAGGACGCCCTGACGACACCTGCGACAAGGCAGACATCGCCACGAGCGAGAATATCATTGAGGATATCAGTCGGTTTACTTGCTTATTTTTTCGCATCTCTTATAGTTTACGATATAGCCTGCTGAACGCGCTAACGTGCAAAGCATCAGCGGAAAAAACGCTGCGTTTGCCGTTTGTGGCAAAGCCCGCCACGCGACAAGCAATATCAAAACAAGCGCAAAGTTAAGAAAATGATATGAATATACCCACTTTTTTGCTGATTTTATCCAAATTGTAATTGCCGGGAACAGGCAGAACGGGTTCAGCCAAAAGCCGAGCCAGTTGGGTGAGGTGGCTTCGTGTTCGGAGATGAAGATAAGGAAGAACACGAGGCATCCGGTAAGTCCGGTCAGCGTGAACCACACTGTGTCGAGCCAGCGCATCTGCTTGCGTCGCACCACGCCGAAGACTGTCGCGCCGGCGATGAGCGCAAATGCCAGCCAGCATATAAACAGGGGCGACAGCAGGAATGGTGTGGGCGGCAGAACGGCGTTCTCGCTGCCTTCCACGAGCGTGCTTGTGCTTTCAACGATGCCCACGCGTTGTCCGGAGGCGGTTTTATATGTAGCGCCTGCCATCTCCTTCATCAGGATTATTGGGGCAAACATCTGCTGACGGACGGAAATAGGGCGGTCGATGCCTTGTCCGAGGGCAAGGTCGATGCCGAATTGATACCACGGGTAGTTGCGGTCGTAGTGTGTCATGATGTCGCGGTAGGTGGCGTCGGGGTGTTCCGACGGCGGATAGGAGAGTCCTCCTACGGCTTGCTCTATGAGGTCGCGCGGCCGCGTGGCGCAGTTGTTGAGCACGTAATTATAGCGATATTCGCGGTTTTCGGGCAAGCAAAGCCGTTCAAGTTCGTTGAATAGCCATAATGCCTGTTGTTCAGACAGCCGCAGACGTTGTTCCACGACCTTAGAGCCTCTGCCGGCATATTCTGGTGTGAAATATTCCGTGGGGTATCCTCCTACGGCATAGTCGGTCTCGCCTTTGACAAAGCGATAGACGAAATGAGGCTGGTTGAACGAGAACAGTCCGAAGTTATACACGCGGTCCATCGTCGCGCCGTCGGTGATACGGATGGCGGTGTGTCCGTACAGTTCAAACACCTCCTGTCCGGGAAAGCACGTCAGCAGGCTCACGTCGAGACGTTGCGCCTGTGCCGCCACGGGCATAGCGATGCATATGATTATTAGAGCCAATAACTTTTTCATAATGCAAAGATAGTGCAAGGTGAGAGAAGAGCAAAACAAACTTGTTTGATTTTGCCCTTCCGAACCGCCGCCTATCTTATTCAAAGATAGTGCAAGCCGAGAGGAAAGAAAAGAGCTTGCTCGATTTTCTTTCCCGAGGCGCAGCCTATTTTATGGAAAGATAGTGCAAGGTGAGAGGAAGGAAAGAGTCCGGTGCAATACCGAACTCTTTCTCAAATCGGATAGTTAATAACCTGTCCAACTTTTTAGGTTCACTTCACTGTGGAATGTCCCCGCTTTATGCTATGAAAGATGATTCATCACCAATAAGTGAACTCATTTATGTCGGTATATGTTGTACCGTTGATGATGACTTTGTCAGGGTCTCCGCTTGAATCCGTTGTGCCTTTGAGAAAGACATTCTTGTTGAACGCAGACCCGTCGGAATATCGACAGTTGATAAATTCAATGATTGAATGCTGCTTCATGCATGACACAGCATAGTCGTAGTCATAGATGTGGTTGCCCTCGGCGTCTTTTCTGTTAGGAGCTGTCGGAAGCCAACGGTCGTCTGTGGCTGTGGAGCGGCGTCCAAATTCGCAGTCCTTGAACACGCTGCTGCCATAGCAGCGGGCGTATGGGTAAAATAAATCACCGTAGTCGAATGTGCAATTCTCGAAATAACCGTCGCTCCATCCCGACATCCATCCGCGGAATGTTGTGTTTCGGGCAATAAGTTTTCCGTTTCCAGGTTGATTTGTGCAGTATTGGAATTTAGGACCGAAATTGCAGTTCTCAAGAATGATGGTTGTGCCTGGATCCATGGCAAACACACCATAAGCCGCTCTGATGGTAAAGTTCGTGTTTCTGACAGTCAGCGTTTTTCCGCCGTTCAGATAAATTCCGCCCCCTACGCTTGAGACATCTTTAATAAGATTGATGATGCCGAGTTTCACATTGTCGAGCACCACATTGTCACTGTTGATTTTGAGATAGCATCCATCGCTGGTGCCGGCACTGTCGTCGCGGGCAAGCGTGATGTCTTTGAATGTCACATTGTCGTTGGGTATCTGGTAGCCGTTCTTTATCTTCAGCACCGAATTTGTTCCGCCGGTTATCACCACGCCTTCGGCGATGTTCTCAGGGATGGCGAGCTGCACGTTGTCGGCGAGCTGCACATGGCGGTTGTGGTGAGATGCTGCGTCGGCAAGCTCTTCGTCGGTGGCGATGCCGAGTGTGCCGATAAATGCAGGCTCAATCACAACGTTGAAGTCGATGCTGTTGGTGAGCAGCGATCCGTAGATGTTGGTGCGGTAGTTGCGCTGCAGCGGAACGCTCGTGAATGTGCGCTTCATCGGTGTCGTGCCGTTGGTGTAGTCGAGAGTGACGTCGGCTATGGTCTTGTAGTCTGGCACCAGCACGTAGTTCATCGACAGGTAGTTGTAGGCGGAGCCGGCAGGAAACGCCTCGGAGGCGTCGGGAATGTCGGCATAGGAGAAAGTCACGTCGGTGGCGTTGCCTACGACGCTGCCCGACGCAAGGTTGATTGCCGAATAGGCTTGCGTTGCAACTTGAGTCTTTGTCACGGTGTAGCCCGATGCCGCTGCGGCGGCAAGGTCGTCTGTGCCGATGTTGAGCTGTGCGTACGGACGGTAGAGTTTTACGGTTTGCTGAAGGTTGCCGTTCACGTCAATCTCCGCTTTTGCGAAAAACGCATCGTCGGCTTCGTTGCTGCACACAGTGGGTGCGAGTGTTGCCACTTGTGTCGTTTCGTCGAATTTCGACCGTGCGCCAACCTCATCTGCGGCAGCCCAGAAGATTACATCATACTTCTTGCCGCTTGCCAGCTGGAGCTGCACGTTTTTTGACAATCCGGTCATTTCTACGGTTTCAGCAGCTTTGCCGTCAAACATTGCCAGGGGCTGCTGTTCTCCTTGTGGATACACGGCATATTTCAGAGACTTGATTTTCGAGGCTTCGCCGAATGCGCGTGTGCCTAATTCTTCTGGTAACTGGACTGTTAGCGATACAGGGTTTTCACCTTCGCTCTCGGTGGCGAGCTTAACTTCATCGCTGCACGATAAAAGCAACAAGGGTGTCGCAGCGATGGCAATTAAGGTCTTAAAATTCCCATTCATAATGTATTAGTTTTTAATTTTGTTTGGTAAGTTTTGCGTGTAAAGTTACAAACATAATATTCTAAATCAAAAAAAAATTAGAAAAAAATTTATAGGTATGCAAAAAAACGGGGAACGGATGCTCTGCATGGTCGTTCCCCGGCTCGGTATTATGAGAAAAAAGTGCTATTTCACGAACTTGCCAACGATGATTTTGCCGTCGACAGCAGCGCGGAATATGTAGGCGCTTATAATGCTCCTCGGCATCCGCCGAGTATATAAAGAAAAAATAGAGAACAATCCATGTCGGTGTAAACCGCATTGGCAGATTGCTCTCAAATCTGTCGACGCTTTCCAGAGATAGTCGTCGTTAATATACGCTGAGCAACTCCATGTCGAAGATTAGTGTGGAGCCGCTGGGAATGCCGGGCTGCGACAGTTTGCCGTAAGCCATCTCCGCCGGGATATACACTTCCCATCGGTCGCCTACGTGCATCTGTTGCATTGCGATGCTCCATCCGGTGATGAGGTCGCTGAGCCGTGCTGCAAGCGGAGAACCCCCGCGGCTGCTGTCGAATGTGCGCCCGTTGATTGTGCGTCCGGTGTAGTGTGCGGTGACAACGCTGCGTGCCGACGGCTTGCGTCCGTCTTTGTTGCCCGATGCGATGACTTTGTAGTAGATGCCTTTGGGCAGCGGTTTCACTCCTGCCTCTTGCGCCTTGTCGGCAAGCCATTGCCGGTTTTTCTCGATGTATTCTCTTTTTGCCATAGTCGGTGTTGCTTTATTTGAAAATGTGACGTATTGTTTCCAGCGGTTCGTAGAAAATCATGCGCGGACCTGAAAAGCGCATCACCTCGCGCATCTGTCGGCGCATCGACGGCTTGTAGCAGTGCACTGTGCATCGGCGGCACGACGTTTTGCGCTCTCCGAACGGGCAATGCTCCAGCCGCGACTCGGCATAGGCGAGCAGCTGACGGCAGCTGTCGCAAAGCTCGCTGTTGCCTTCTTTCTTGCGGCAGTAGAGGCGCACCATCACGCTGACCACGCGTTTCTCTTTTTCGATTCTTGACATATAATTGACGGTAGGGTGGAAATAAAAAAAGAGTCGCTTGAAAAAGCGACTCTTGCTGTGGGTGTTGACGGATTCGAACCGCCGACCCTCTGCTTGTAAGGCAGATGCTCTGAACCAGCTGAGCTAAACACCCTTGCTTCTCAAAAGCGTTGCAAAGGTATGGCGAATTTTTTAATCCTCCAAATTTTTTGGGGATAATTTTTTTGACAAAAGTTCGCTTGATGACGTATCTATTGGATAATCAGAATGATAATAAACGAAAAAAATATGCCGTTATGATGCTTGTAGATTGGTGGAAATATAGTAATTTTGCAGAGTTATTGAAAATATCAATCTTAAAAACAAACATAAATGTCTCTCTCATCACTGACAGCCATATCTCCAATCGACGGCCGTTACCGCGGCAAGGTGGAGATTCTGGAAAATTACTATTCTGAATACGCGTTGATCCGCTATCGCGTAAAAGTTGAAATCGAATATTTTATCGCCCTCTGCAAACTTCCGTTGCCGCAACTTGCGGGCGTTGACCACGCACTCTTCGGAGAGCTGCGCGGCATCTACGCCAAATTCTCGGTCGACGACGCGCAGCGCGTGAAGGATATCGAAAGCGTAACCAACCACGACGTGAAAGCGGTGGAATATTTCATAAAGGAGCAGTTCGACCGTCTTGGCTTGGCTCAATATAAGGAGTTCATCCATTTCGGACTCACGTCGCAGGACATCAACAACACTTCGGTGCCGATGCTCATCCGCGACTCTCTCCACGAGGCTTACCTGCCTCTGCTCGATGAGATGGTTGGCTTGCTCAACCAGTATGCCGAGGAGTGGAAAGACATTCCAATGCTTGCCAAAACCCATGGACAGCCTGCGTCGCCGACACGCTTGGGCAAGGAAATCCGCGTGTTTGCCTATCGCTTGGAGAAGCAGATAGAGCTGTTGAAGCAGGTGCCGGTGAGCGGCAAGTTTGGTGGCGCTACGGGCAATTTCAACGCCCACCGCGTGGCTTTCCCCGACCGCGATTGGCGTGCGTTTGCCAAGAAATTTCTCAATGAGAGTCTCGGCATCGAGCGTGAGGAGTGGACAACTCAGATTTCAAACTACGACAACCTGGCTGCTCTCTTCGATGCCATGGCTCGCATCAACACGATAATGATCGACCTTGACCGTGACATGTGGCAATATATCTCGATGGAGTATTTCAAACAGAAAATCAAAGCCGGAGAGGTGGGTTCTTCAGCCATGCCTCACAAGGTGAATCCAATCGACTTCGAGAACTCGGAGGGCAACCTCGGTCTGGCCAACGCAATTCTTAACCACCTGGCTGGCAAATTGCCGGTTTCACGCCTGCAGCGCGACTTGACCGACTCCACTGTGCTGCGCAATGTCGGTGTGCCGTTGGCTCACATGATGGTAGCGCTTCACAGCACCCTCAAGGGCTTGCACAAGCTGCTGCTCAATGAAGCAGCCATCAGCCGCGACCTCGACAATATGTGGAATGTGGTTGCCGAGGCAATCCAGACCATCCTTCGCCGCGAAGGATATGAGAAGCCTTACGAAACGCTGAAGGCTCTCACCCGAACCAACAGCAAGGTGGACGCCGAAAGCATCGCCAGCTTCATCGACACGCTCAAAGTGAGCGATGCCGTGAAAGAAGAGCTTAAAGCGATTACTCCTCACAACTACACTGGGTTCTAAAGCATTGAAACAGTTGTAGGAAAGCACATAATTAAAAAGAATGTTAAAATTCAGTTTCTGACAAAGCCTTTTTTAATTATGTGCTTTTCCATTTGAAAAAAATGCAGTTACTTTGTCGATGGAATTATAAATTGCAAAATTGATTTAAATCTACAAGTTTTTAAGAATTAAGATTACAAATTAATAGCAAAGATAAAAAAGACGCCGCGAGGCAGTATTTGTATATAAAAAACAATTGAATTTACTATGGAAGAGAACAAAAAGCCGAAAAGAAGACGCATCGGCGAGTCTCAGGAGATGAATGGCGAGTCAGGACACTTTGAGAAGGTTACTTACAATCCGAAAGCTTCGTTTGTGCCTACTGATTCAGCACAGGGTGCGCCTGTGGAAGGTGGAAGCGACGCAGCGCCACGTCAGGACTATCGCAGACCGAACTACAACAATCAGAACAGCTACAACTATGGCAACAGCCGCCAGGGTGGTTACAACAACAACCGTCAAGGCGGATACAACAATTATAACAACCGCCAGGGTGGCTACAACAACCGCCAGGGTGGTTACAACAACCGTCAGGGCGGCTACAACAACCGCCAGGGTGGATACAACAATGCCCAGGGTGGATATTCCGACCAGCAGCACGACGGCGGATACAACAATTATGACAACCAGCAGGGCGGCTACAACAACAACCAGCAGGGCGGCTACAACAACAACCGCCAGGGTGGTTACAACAACAACCGCCAGGGAGGCTACAACAACAACCGCCAGGGTGGCTACAACAACAACCGTCAGGGTGGCTACAGCAACAACCGCCAGGGAGGCTACAACAACAACCGCCAGGGCGGCTACAACAACAACCGTCAGGGCGGCTACAACAACAACCGCCAGGGAGGTTACAATAACAACAATCGTCAGGGAGGCTACAACAACAATCGTCCGGGTGCAAGTTTCAACCGCCAGGGCGGACAGCGTTTCACTCCACGTCCAAAACAGATTGTCTACGACGTGCCTGAAGTGGATCCGAACGAGGAAGTACGCTTGAACAAGTTTATGGCGAATGCCGGAATCTGCTCGCGTCGTGAGGCTGACGAGCTGATACAGCAAGGACTTGTGAAGGTGAACGGAAACGTTGTTACCGAACTCGGCTCAAAAATCAAGCGCGACGACGTGGTTGAATACAACGACAAGGTGGTTACGCTCGAAAACAAATGCTATATCCTGCTCAACAAGCCTAAAGACTGTGTCACTACAAGCGACGATCCAGACGGACGTCTCACGGTGATGGACATCGTCAAGAACGCTTGCAAGGAGCGTATCTATCCTGTAGGACGCCTTGACCGCAACACTACTGGCGTGCTTCTGCTCACAAACGACGGCGACTTGGCTTCGAAGCTGACTCACCCGAAATATGTGAAGAAAAAAATCTATCAAGTGTGGACCGACAAAGACATCGCTGAAGACGATATGCAGCAGCTTGCCGACGGCATCGAACTTGAGGACGGACCAATCCACGCAGATGCAATCAGTTATGTCAACGACCACGACAAGAACCAGGCGGGAATCGAAATCCACAGTGGACGCAACCGTATCGTGCGCCGTATGTTTGAGTCGCTCGGATATCGCGTGACTAAACTTGACCGTGTGTATTTCGCTGGCTTGACAAAGAAGAATCTGCCACGCGGACGCTGGCGTTACCTTACTCAGGAAGAAGTGAACTTCTTGAAACAAGGATCTTTTGAATAGAATTTTAAATCATACAAAATGAAACGTACAAAAATTTCAGAAATATGGGCGCCTGAGTTGATTGGCACAGACGTTTGTGTGAAAGGCTGGGTGCGCACGCGCCGCGGCAACAAGCATGTGCAGTTTGTGGCTCTCAACGACGGCTCTACAATAAAGAACCTTCAGATTGTCTTCGATATGGAGAAATTCTCCGACGAGGATCTGAAACCCATCACAACGGGTGCGAGCATCCACGTAGAAGGCAAACTCGTGGAGTCGCAGGGCAAGGGTCAGACTGCCGAGGTGCAGGCGGAAACGCTTGAAATCTACGGCACTGCCGATCCTGAGACTTATCCTTTGCAGAAAAAAGGACACACTCTCGAATTCCTGCGCGAGAAGGCTCATCTGCGTCCGCGCACAAACACTTTCGGCGCGGTGCTCCGCATACGCCACACGTTGGCTTATGCAATCCACAAATTCTTCAACGACCGTGGTTTCTTCTATCTCAACACGCCGCTCATCACATCGAGCGACTGCGAGGGTGCCGGCGCTATGTTTCAAGTGACAACGCTTGACCTCAACGACATCCCTAAGAACGAAGAGGGCAAGGTGGACTATTCTCAGGATTTCTTCGGAAAGCCTGCCAGCCTTACCGTTTCCGGGCAGCTTGAGGGCGAGCTTGGAGCAACGGCTCTCGGCGCAATCTATACGTTCGGACCTACGTTCCGCGCCGAGAATTCCAACACTCCGCGCCACTTGTCGGAGTTCTGGATGATTGAGCCTGAGGTTGCGTTCAACGACATCAACGACAATATGGAGTTGGCAGAGGATTTCATCAAATATTGCGTAAGCTATGCTCTCGAGCATGCTGCCGATGATATTGAATTCCTTGCAAAGATGTATGACGAGGATCTTGTTGAGCGACTCAAATCGGTTGTCAACACAGAATTTGTACGACTCACTTATACTGAGGGCGTGAAAATCCTTGAGGAATCGGGACATAAGTTTGAATTCCCTGTTTATTGGGGAGCCGACCTTCAGAGCGAGCATGAGCGTTTCCTCGTAGAGGAACATTTCAAGCGCCCTGTAATCCTTACCGACTATCCGAAGGAAATCAAGGCTTTCTATATGAAGCAGAACGAAGACGGCAAGACTGTGCGTGCCATGGACGTGCTGTTCCCGAAAATCGGAGAGATTATCGGTGGTTCGGAGCGTGAGGAAAGCTATGAGAAGCTGAGCCAGCGCATCGAGGAACTCAACATCCCGATGAAGGATATGTGGTGGTATCTTGACACTCGCCGTTTCGGCACTGTGCCTCATTCTGGTTTCGGACTCGGCTTCGAGCGCCTTGTGCTGTTCGTGACTGGTATGACCAATATCCGCGACGTCATTGCGTTCCCACGCACTCCGGGTAACTGCGAGTTCTAATCGCAAGACATGACAAAATAATTTAGGACTGGTTTGAGGCTGAATGGCTGAAAATCAGTCCTGTTTTTTTATAAAACAGACTGAATACTATGAGAAAAAGTGAATTCTTACAAGATTTCAAAGCCTTCGCGATGCGGGGCAACGTGATTGACATGGCTGTCGGTGTGATTATCGGCGGCGCTTTCGGTAAAATTATCTCTTCTGTTGTCGCCGACGTGATTATGCCTCCTCTCGGGCTGCTTGTCGGAGGAGTGAATTTCACAGACCTTAAGCTTGAGTTGAAACCTGCGGAGATGGTCGACGGCGTGATGCAGGATGCCGTGACGCTGAACTATGGAAATTTCTTGCAGACGGCGTTCGACTTTATTATCATTGCCTTGTCGATTTTCTTGTTTGTCAAACTTATCGGCAAACTGATGCGCAAAAAGGAGGAGGAGCCTGCCGCACCTCCGGCTCCAAGCAAGGAAGAGCAGCTGCTCACTGAAATCCGCGATTTGCTGAAGAAGCAGAGCGAGAAATAGGTTATTTAAGTTTTTCTTTCAGAAAACGTCCGGTGTAGCTGTCCGGGCATGCCGCGATGTCCTCGGGTGTGCCCGCACACACGATGTGTCCGCCGCCGTTGCCTCCCTCAGGACCCATGTCTATCACGTGGTCGGCACACTTCACCACATCGAGATTGTGCTCGATGATTATGATTGTGTGTCCCTTCTCAATAAGACGGTTGAACGATGCCATCAGAGTGTTGATGTCGTGGAAATGCAGACCCGTGGTAGGCTCGTCGAAGATGAACATCGACGGGCGCTGCTTCTCCTGACTGAGGAAATAAGCCAACTTTATGCGTTGGTTCTCACCGCCCGACAGTGTCGACGACGATTGTCCCATCTTGACGTAGCCCAATCCCACCTGCTGCAGCGGCAACAGGCGTTTCACGATGCGTGTCTCCGTAGTGCCCTTCGACTCGCTGAAAAACTCGATGGCCTGGTTGATGGTCATGTTGAGGATGTCGTAGATGTTCTTGCCGCGGTATTCGATGGCAAGAACCTCCGGCTTGTATCGCTTGCCGTGGCACGACTCGCATTGCAGCGTGATGTCTGCCATAAACTGCATCTCGATGGTGATTGTGCCTTCGCCCTTGCATTCCTCGCAGCGTCCGCCCTCGGCGTTGTAGGAGAAATATCCGGCGTCGAAGCCCATTTGTTTCGCGCCCTGCTGCTCGGCAAACAGCCTGCGGATTTCGTCGAAAGCCTTAAGATAGGTTGCCGCATTGCTGCGCGAAGATTTCCCGATGGGGTTCTGGTCTACAAATTCCACGCTGTTGATGAGCGACAGGTCGCCGCGCAGATCGGTGTATGACCCTGTGTTCTCGCAAGCCTCGCCGAAGTGGCGCAGCAGCGCGTTGTAGAGGATGTCGCGCACGAGAGTCGACTTTCCAGAGCCGCTCACGCCGGTCACCACGGTCATCACCTGCAGCGGGAAGCGCACGTCGATGCCCTTGATGTTGTTTTGCGCCGCACCGATAATCTCGATGTAGTTGTGAGTGCGCCGGCGCAGCTTGGGCAGAGGTATTTGCATCTCGCCGGTTAGATATTTTGCCGTCAGGCTGTCGGTGGCTTTGTCGAGCTTGTCGACAGGTCCTTGATACACTACATTGCCGCCTCCGCGTCCAGCCAAAGGTCCGATGTCGATAATCCAGTCGGCGGCACGCATGATTTCCTCGTCGTGCTCCACAACGACCACCGTGTTTCCCAGCTGCTGCAGGCGGCGCAACACGCGGATAAGCCGTTCGGTGTCGCGTGAGTGCAGTCCGATGCTCGGTTCGTCGAGGATGTAGAGCGACCCTACAAGGCTGCTTCCCAATGAAGTGGCGAGGTTGATGCGCTGGCTTTCGCCGCCCGACAATGACGACGACAGGCGGTCGAGCGTCAGATATTCCAGTCCCACATCGCAAAGATATCCTATGCGGGTGCGAATCTCCGTGAGCAAGCGTTTGGCGATGCGTGCGTCGGAGTCGTCAAGGCTCAAGGTGTCAAACCATTGGCGCACGTCGCTTACCGGCATCCGCACGATGTCGGCTATCGTTTTGCCGGCAATTTTCACGTATAGAGCCTCGTGCCGCAGACGGCTTCCGTGGCATTCGGGGCACGCTGTCTTTCCGCGGTAGCGCGCCATCATCACTCGGTATTGTATCTTGTATTGGTTGTCTTTCACCATATCGAAGAAGCTGTCGATGCCGTAGATTCCCGGCGCACCGTGCCACAGCAGCGCGCGCTCCTCGTCGGATAGTTGGTAATACGGGCGATGCACGTGGAAACCGCGTTTGGCGGCGGCGATGATAAACGCACGCTTCCATTCGCTCATTTTCTCTCCACGCCAGCACACGACGGCATCGTCGTAGACCGATAGCGCC
>UMGH01016835.1_pt1 | contig 36752 bp, 38 predicted proteins | sample 1965231 | NCBI WGS metagenome assembly UMGH01 (sample SAMEA4836068, study PRJEB28245) | human gut metagenome | biome: gut microbiome; material: fecal sample | place: Denmark | collected 2008 | reverse complement strand
TTTACTTTTTTTGGTAAACTTTTTTCAGGACGACACACTTGGCGCACCCCGTAAAGCGTTAAGTATCAGTGATTTAACTGTTTTCAGAGTAGAGCAAACCGCAACTCCGAAAACGATTAAAACACTAGTATTCAGAGAGTTACGCGCTGCGCCACAACCGAAAAGTAAAGCTGTTTCTTTTGTTTCCATGTTAATCTGTTCTTGACATTTCCATGGGCAAAAGTACGGAACCGCTGAAAACGCGTCAATACGTAACCGCAGAGACGCTTACCTATCCGCACGCCATCCCCCACCACGTCAGAGCAAGTTATATCTACCATATCCGACCGACCATCGCAACCACATCAGAGCCAGCTACATCCACCGCATCCGACTATCGCAACCACGCCCCTACAGCAGTCCAGCAATCTTCGGGATCAATGTAATGTCTGCTGGGAGCCAGGCTACGGAGTCGAGCAGGTCTGCTGAGAGCCAGCGGGCGGCCTCGTGCTCGAGAAGGTGCGGACTGCCGCCGGCGATCGTGCAGGCATAACATTTCATGGAGAGGTGGAAAGCCGGATAATCGTACTCGATGGTATCGATAAGGTCACCGACATTGACCTCAACCTCCAGCTCCTCACGGATCTCACGGCGGAGCGCTTCTTCCGGGCTCTCCCCCGCCTCAACCTTCCCGCCGGGGAACTCCCATCCGTCCTTGAACTCACCATATCCGCGCTGCGTCGCGAACACCCTGCCTTCCTTCATAATCACCGCAGCCACCACATTTATTGTCTTCATTGTCAATATTTTATAAAGTCATCACACATTCTCCGACCCATTACACATTCTCCGACGTCAGATAATCATACAGACTCTTCTCCACCGGAGTTTCCAGTTTATACTCAATCTCCACGGCAGACACATCAGTATTCGGCATCACGAACTGCTTGAGCACACCGCCCGCCTCATGCCTGATCCTGCCAAGATAGTAAAATTCTTTCGATTCCTTGTCATCCTTATTCTTTCGGACAAACAGGAACATCCGCACTCCAAGCCGCTCACTGTCCGCAGCCGTCATCACATCCGCAGAGTCCAAAGTCCTCTTGCTCTTGGAAATCGCCACCAAAGTCGTAGGATCCACGAAACGGTCCTCATAACGTATGGTATCATTGATTTCCAGCGGCTTGTCATAATTCACGAACACCGGATAAGTCTTGGTTTCGGCATCATATTTATACCCGCCCACATTCAGAGCCACCGCATTCTTATTCCAGTTCAGCAGACGGAACACATCCTCATAAGTATATTTCCGTCCAACAACAAGTCCTTCATCGGACATATAATATGTCTCGTAACGCCCTCTGGCAAAGGCCAATACATCCTCAAGCGCCGAACATAAATCCGGATTGGCCAATGCCGACCTCAACATTGACGAAATCCTATAGCCACCAGTCTGCTCCTCCATCAGCACACAGTCACGGCATCACTCATCGCAGTTGCCGCTTCCCATTCTTCGTCGCAAGGCGGCCGCTTATATTCACAAAGTCGCTCAGGATGCCGGATTGGAAGAGCGCAGTTCCTTGAACTCCATTATGTCCAGCATTGAGAATAGGATGCCGTTAATTTCGGAGTTCCAGCTTTGGTGAAAATGTCCATAGTACCAATGGTGAACCGGATGCCGGTCTGACTTGAGATGTTTATATATCAGGTCCATTGTCTTCCTCTCGATCTCGCAGTCGGCAGGTATGGCGGGGTCCAATGCCGTCCATCCCGAGAGTCCGTTTTTGGATATCAGCTCGCAGAAGGATGGTGAGGTGTGGGTAATGACTGTATCTATCCTTATTTGCTTCCCGATCTCATTGAGAATTGCTTCATCATAGTAGGGCATCTCGTCCGCCCAGTATGATGCCGTACCGGAAAGGTGGTATTTTGCATCGTGTTTCTTCCGATAATTTCTATCAATGCTTACGGCTCCGCCTATGCAGAGGATGTTGTGACCACAAGCCTGAATAATGCTGTAGTCGGGGATTGTGCGGCATCTTTCGTGCTTTATCTTTTCTTTATTGAAGTATGAAGTGTCGTCGATGTCGATGTCGTTGCTTCCTTTTTTGTGGGCTTTCGCCCTTTGGCAGGTCTTCCGTTCATACAAGAAAAGTTTGTGTCAAATCAAAATATCCTTCCATCTGTTCACCAAGTCATCAAAAGTCAGTCCCGTGCAGAGGATTGCCGGGCTTGTGCTTGGGCATGCGCAGGTGTGCAGATGTCCTACTATGTTTATCGTGTCGGGATGCTTTTTCAAGTATTGCGCGTAAGACTTGGCTGCCTTTTTCCCGTTGAACACAATTGTTGATATTGTCGGGTTCTTTCTGATAAATCCGACTATGTCATTGAACTCTCCGCCACGGATATTCCCGTCGCTGCTGCCAGTACGTTCTGCTGCGGCGTAAACATCCCAGAGGGCAATATGACTTTGCGCAAGCATCTCCTTTTTTGCCGGATAGCTGAGCGGCACATGAGAGCCTGTTATTGTCGCTATGATTCTCCAGAAAAAGTTCTTGTGATTTGCATAATACTCTTGGCTTTCGATGGAAATGTCGCCAGGAAGGGAACCGAGTATCAGGATCTTCGGTTCATTGCATACTATAGGCTCCAAGCCTTGTTTAGAGTTTGTTGTCATTTGAAATGCTGATTTTAATTGGTGAAACACTCCTATCAATATCAAATAGGAGAGGATAGTTCTTTACTCTTGCGGAAATCTGACTCGCCGGCACCGGTTTACCGTCCTTTCGGGCGTATAATCCTTGCCTGTTTATGAGTTTCGCGATTTCGGTAAATGTGAGTGCCGCCGATGCTTCCCGCAGCACTTTCTCAATAGCTTCGTGCAGTTTCATATCGTTTTTTATTTGTTCACTATTTCCGGAGTCGCATTCGTCAACTACCGGCTTTTCAATGTCATATTCCGGATTATCTTCCGCCCATCCGATGTTCAGCAGATCAACCAGCCGGCATCCTACTTTAGCCTTTTCAAGCCTCGCCTTTTTCAGCGCCTTTTCGAAGCGGAGCTTTTCATCCTCGGCAATGTCACCGGATTTCAGTTCGTATTCATCCCGCAGCCGATCTTCATCCCTGACAGCATAGAAAAAATCCGTCGCAGCTGCCAGAAGTGCCATATACTCGTGATCCGGAGACAGCATCGGAGGCGTCCCTTTCGTGCAATATTCAACATTCAAGTCAAAATCCGCATAGAATCGGAACGCCGAATAAAATGACATATACTCTTTTCCGTTGAGTATTGTGTATAACTGTGTTGGCGTAATATTCTTATGCATAGCATATTCGTTCAGGCCTTTGTATTGCTGCCTAATGATTTTCTTTATGTTTTCGGCAACTTCGGATGGAGTATGTGTCTTTTCCATATTTGAATTATTCTGCAAATATATATATGTTTTATTAAATATCAAATAAAACTTAATATGGATATATATTTATTTACCTTTTTGAGTGTGGTGCAATACTATAATCTTATAGTCATATAGAGTCTTGGGGTGGAGAATATGAGTCTGTGATATAATTGTTGCGAAAATAACGGCAACGATGGGATAATCGCAAATGTGTTGCCGGTGAACGGAAACTGACGCTGCTTCCGGCCAGTTTCTTCTTGCAACACCTAAGACCGGGAAGTAGTTCTAAATGCAAGACAGATGCTTTCGCACAAGGTGTTTTTTGCTTATTTTTGTGCCGTAGAACAATATTGATATGCTCACACTATACACATTGACATCAGGATTGCATAGCGAGGCGGCAGGAAAGCCGTCGGAAGAGAGGTTCATACGCGAGATCGAGGAGAGGCTCGGTGAGGAGTTTGACTTTCGGGGCGAAGATTTCACCGGATATGGAGAGACATTGGACAATGTCATCTATGTCAGGACCGGCGGGACTGAGGGCGTTTTCAAGAGCGTATTCTGCAACGACGGGCATCTGCAAGTGCCTGACAATAAGCCGATAAGACTGCTGACCAGCGGCAAGAGCAATTCATTGGCAGCGTCAATGGAGATACTGTCATTCCTGAACCGGAACGGTTATCCGGGTGAAATCATACATGGTAGTCCGGAGGTTATCGCAGACAGACTGCGCCAAGGTTTGGCAGCCGGGAACAAATGCCATGTCAAGGCTTATGACATGGGACGGATACTGGACGGGATGAAGGTCGGCGTGGTCGGGAAGCCGTCTGACTGGTTGATTTCCAGCAATGTGGATTACGAGACAGCCAAGGAAAGACTGGGCGTGGAAATCATTGACATTGACATAAAGGAACTTGTCCGTCGCGCGGAGAATCCCGACAGGAAGCATCTTGAAGGGTTGAAACTCAATGCATTGAACAAACCGAAATTCGGGAGAGCAATCACGGAGGCCGACTTCGGGAAAGCTCTCGACATTTATTGTGCAATGAAATCAATCGTGGATGAATACGGCCTCGGAGGCGTTACTCTGCGATGCTTCGACCTGCTTACGGCATTGAACAATACCGGGTGCATGGCATTGGCAATACTTAATAGTCAGGGAGTTGTGGCGACTTGCGAAGGCGATGTGCCGACACTGCTGTCAATGTGCGTTGCGCTCAAAAAATTCGGGACACCGGGATTTCAGGCGAACCTGTCACGCATTGACGGAGACAAACTGCTTTTTGCGCATTGCACCGTACCGCTGAGCATCGTCAGCAGCTACTGCTATGACACGCATTTCGAATCAGGGATAGGAGTTGCAGTGCACGGCATCATACCTGCCGGCCCGGCGAAGATTCTGAAAATTTCCCCTGACTGCACCGAAATGTTTTTAGAGAATGTCAATGTCGTTGAAAATCAATACAATGACAATCTTTGCCGCACGCAGATTGTCGTGGAAGCGCCCGGGCTCTCCGACTATTTCCTGCGCTCCCCTATCGGAAATCACCACGTTGTCATTCCTTAACTGATATTCTTATATAAGTTTCACCGTCACAGGACTGACGGTGATATAATGATTAAAATATGTATTACGTAAGCAAAAGATTCGAGGTGTCCGGAGCGCATTATGTGACGACGGACCACAGGAGCAAATGTGAGGAACTTCACGGCCACAACTGGATCGTGATAGTGCATTGTAAATCAATGACTTTGAACGACGACGGGATGGTGACGGACTTCACGGAAATCAAGCGGAACATAATGTCCCGCATTGACCATAAGAATTTGAACGAGGTGCTGCCGTTCTTCCCTACTGCAGAAAACATCGCCAAATGGATATGCGACGAGACCGAGAACTGCTACAAGGTCGAGATCTGGGAGTCAGAGAACAACAAGGCGATCTACGAAAAGGATTAGCCCCGCTTTACTCTACGAAGCGGACTTTGGATTCGTCTCTCGGCTTTGCGGCAGGCGACTCGTCAGGATAGCCGAAAGCGATGGCGAAGAGCAGTACGTAACCTTCCGAGAAGTCGAGTTTCTTCAGGAAATCCGGGCACGAATCTGTCAAGAACCGTACAGGACCGCCGAGGCAGCATGTGCCAATGCCCAACGACTGGGCTGCGAGCATCATGTTTTCGCCAAGCAATCCGCAGTCAATCTGTGACATACCTGCGTCCGCCTTATGCGCCACGAAAGCGACTGTCGGAGCATTGCGGAACATATTCACAAAGCCGGGGCGCGCTGCCTGATCCGGATTCGCCTCCGCAAAAATCTTAGTCACCGCAGCAATCTCATCCGCATTGTCCAGAACGCGGACTTCCCAATTCTGGCTGTTCATCGCGTTCGGAGCATTGATTCCGCATTTCAGAATCACATTCATAGTGTCGCGCCCGACAGGAACTGCCTTGTACGCACGCACACTTCTCCGCGCCATGATATTGTCAATGACAGGATTAGTAATTTCGCCACCCGTTTTTCCGCCATTCGGCGCGCAGCCCGCCAGCAAGGTAAGTGTCAATGCCACAGGCAACATTGTCAATGCAATTTTCTTCATACTCTATTATTTTTTCCGATTACAAATATAAGTAATCCTTTAAAAACAGATAGAGAATCTTTGCGAGTCTTTTCGGTCTATCATATGCGCTTTATCTACCGATTCCAATATGGCCGCAAACGACATTCTTCCGTCAATATCATTTTCATCAGTTCTTCGTTGGCTCTGTTGTTTACCGGCGCATCCTTTACTTCAGAAAGATAGTCGAGCGTGGCAGAACATTCGCCTGTTATATCCACGCCGATTACTTTTTCGTGGGCATAGATAATGCGCAGCACGGCTTGCATCTGCATGAGGCTCATGTCTCCATTGCTCCAATCAGTAATGGCGTCTTGCTTTCTAAGCACGTCCTTGTCTATGGAAATATATACTGGCTCATGTATCAGTTTGCCCGCCTTTGAAGGCCATGCCTGGTGATGGTCGATTTCCGCTTGACTGTAGAACATCACCTTTTCTCTCAGATGAACAGGCACTTGTGATATAAGCTCGTCTGAAGCACCTACGATAATGATGTTTCTTACAAATGGATTCTTCTCTAATACATCTGTCACCCAACCGCCACATGAGACAACACCCTCCCATTGAGGTTGTTGCATGTCCGGATGATGGTCGAATACAATTAGTGTAAAAGGTTCCTGGAGTTTTGATACCCAATATTCTGTCAGATAATGGTAATTGCCGGAATCTATAAAATGTAGAGCTTGAGCGGGATAGGGAGCAAGAAGACTATGCAGTTTTCTCCTTCCTTCCTCATCACAATAGCAGTCCACACCATTTATGTTGCGGCAATCAACATGGGTGATGTTGTGACCAAAGGCAAACGATTCATAATCATATATGCCTGTAAAATCGAGAAGTATAATAGGAAATTTCTTTATCATAAATGCGAAAATACATATTATTCTTGATGTGCCCGATTATCTCTTTAGGGAAGTGCCCGATTATCTCCTCTTTAAGGGAGCATTTGATTATTAACATCTCGTTTCAATCCGGGAAGATAGCAATAGACGAGAAACGCCGGCACTAAGGTCGAGAAGAATTGCAGACAAGTAAACTCATACAACAACCAACCAATCCCGACTATAACTCTGATAGAATACAGGCCAACAATTGCTATCATCACCAATCTCCGCAATGGTAACTTTCTGATATCGCCAGCAGCGGCGAGCGCATAAAAGCCTGCAATGGTAAAGCCAGCTGCCAAGCAAACCGTATCAACATACAACAGCCATTCCCGCCCAAAACAGAGATGCTTCATTTCATCTTCTTTTCATCTTCTTTTCCATCCTCATTTCATCTTCTTTTTCCTCCTCATTTCATCCTCTACCGGAATCCAACTTTCTTTTATTTTTCTTATCCATTTTCCGTTCTACTTTTTATCACCACCTATTTGATGTAATGAGATTACAAAGATATGCATTTATAGGGCAGATGACATTGCTGTCCAGTAAAAGTTCCGGAAATCCAACGACGGGGGCAGAAGGGCCGGATCTGCACACGTAAATCCCGGGACATCCTCAGACACAGGCGCGCTGTAACTTACCTTGTTTTCGTGAGGTGTACAGGGCGGTCTTCACTATGATGGGTAAGCCGAACAGCGGCATAGCCCGCGGCGAATTGCGAAGCACCCTGAGCTGAGCGGGCTCTTGCCGCAGTTCGTGACAACATACATGAAAGCCGACGGGGGCAGAAAACCACGATTCGCACCCGCCATCCTATCACTCTCGGGACTTGGAAAGCGGAAACATTGCATCAACGTCATACTTGGTGAGACCAAGCATACGGCTGACCTGACCATTGGAAGAACGATACTCATAGTGCAGCTTTTTCGCCAGTTCCCTGACCTGCGCCTTAGACAACTCTTTTACGGAAGATACACCATATACTGATTGCAAGATCTTTGACAATTGGGCATACATTTCATTGTCAGTCAGGAATTCACCATCATCCAATTCCTTGGCAATCCCCAAGTATTCCTCCACATTCTTGGTCAACAATGAGAAGTAATGATGAGCGTCACGAAACATTGCCATTCCTAGTTTTACGGCACAATAAGAGGATGGCATCACATATCCGTTCATCATCTGCATTGACTCCGGATTTTCTGGGGGCCGTGCCTTAAAAAATTTTCGCAAATCCCTGTATGGCATATCCTTAAGAAGCGGCAAGCCTTTCGGTTCCATGTTAAAATAACAAAATCCAGTACCCCAGGGATACGAAAACGGCGTATGATTCGGCTGGACAACATAACCATTACGATTGACATACACGATCACGTTTCTCAATGAAGCGAGATCCTTGATCTTCTTGAGTGTCATCTTAAATTCATCAGCAAGAACGACATTCCGCTTAGCGAAATAACGAACAAGACGGTGGCGGAACACCGCGAAAAAATCATTGACCCGTTTTTCCTCTCCTGTCAATACAATGTGAAGATGGTTGCTCATCAATTCAAACGCCACGATTGCCAATTCAGGAAACTCACTACTGCATTTTGCCATCTGATTCATGAAATAACGATAGTCGTCATCATCGGAAAAGATTATCGATGTCTCCTTCCCCAGCGTGTAAAGATGCCACCAATCATGTTTAGTGTACGAAAACGTGGCTTCGCATTTCGCTTCTGCTTCACGAAAAGAATATTTTTTCATAATGTTAGATTTGTGATACGCCAGAACATTTACACGTTTGACGCACCGATTATTATATACTATATCAACTATCAGTGTCAGGATAACTTTCCTGATTCGTTCTACGAATATACTACAATTAATCAAGAACAAGAAACGTTTTAGAAGAAAATCCGCGTGGCAAAAGACGGATCCTTACACGTGACGAACAATGAGAAGAACGACGGGGACATAAAGGCCTGACCGGCACACGTAAATCCCGGGACATCCTCAGACACAGGCGCGCTGTAACTTAACTTGTTTTCATGATGTGCACAGGGCGGCCATCACTATGATGGGGAACCCGAACAGCGGCATAGCCCGCGGCGAATTGCGAAGCACCCTGAGCAGAGCGGGCTCTTGCCGCAGTTCGGGGACAACATCCATGAAAGCCGACGGGGGCAAAAACCCACGATTCGCACCCGTGACGAACAATGTGAAGAACGACGTGAGCAAAAAGCCACGATTTGCACACGTGATGGACAATATGAAGAACGACGAGGGCAAAAGCCCACGATTTGCACACGTAAATCAAACGACGGGGGCGAAACCCCGCAATCTGCACCCGTGACCAAGCCCCACGACCCCTTCCTGGCAAAATTCCACCCCAGACACTAAAATCTGAGAGAAAATTGAAACCGGAACACGAAATTTGAAAGTAAAATCCGTTTCGGAATGAAAACAAATTCTTATATTTGCATTTTGAAACGAAAGCGCGGAACTCCTCGGCTTAAAGGCAGGAAAAAAACAGCTTCAATGCAAGAGAGGCCAACCAGTTTCAGCGGAACAAGCTTCAACGCAAGAGAAGCGAATCAGTTTCAGCGGAACAAACTTCAACGCAAGAGAAACACCGCTGCCTCAAAGCCGAAAAACGTCTCCGTTTCAGACTTAGATTTACACTTTAACTTTTATTATATCGCAATGTCCGGAACACAGAAAAACGAATTTGACGTCATCGTCATCGGTGGCGGCATCACCGGCGCAGGAACCGCACGAGACTGCTCATTGAGAGGCCTCAAGGTCCTGCTGATTGAACGTCACGACATCGCTGACGGCGCCACAGGACGAAATCACGGTCTGCTTCACAGCGGAGCGAGATACGCCGTAACAGATCAGGAATCCGCAGCCGAATGCATCCAGGAGAACATGATTCTCAAGAAAATCGCCAACCACTGCGTAGATGATACGTCAGGCTTCTTCATCACACTACCAGAAGATGACCTCGCATATCAGGCCAAGTTCGTGGAGTCATGCACCAAAGCCGGAATCAAGGCCGAAGTGATAGATCCGAAAGAAGCCATACGACTCGAACCGTCAGTCAATCCGGACATCATCGGCGCCGTAAGAGTGCCGGACGGATCAGTGGACCCGTTCAGACTATGTTCCTCAAACGTAGTTGACGCCAAACTCCATGGAACGGAAGTCCTTGTATATACGGAAGTTACAGAATTTCTGCGCGAACAGGACAGAATCACCGGCGTAAAAGTCCTCGACCACAAAACCGGCGAGACAGCAGAATACAGAGCACAGATAATCGTCAATGCAGCAGGCATCTGGGGCCATCACATTGCCGAAATGGCAGGAGCACAGATAAGCATGTTCCCGGCCAAAGGCGCGCTCCTGATCTTCGCACATAGAGTGAACAGTATCGTCCTCAACCGATGCAGGAAGCCGGCCAATGCAGATATCCTGGTACCGGGCGACACAGTCTGCGTCATCGGAACCACTTCAACCAGAGTACCTTACGAAGAGTGCGACGACATGCGCGTAACCCCGGACGAAGTGAAACTGCTTCTGGCAGAAGGCGAAAAACTCGCACCATGCCTGAACGACACCAGAATCCTGAGAGCTTACGCAGGCGTAAGACCTCTCGTGGCAGCAGAAGGTGACACCAGCGGCCGAAACATCAGCCGAGGCATCGTGCTGTTCGACCACGAAAAACGTGACGGAATCAAGGGATTCATCACCATAACCGGCGGCAAGCTCATGACATACCGTCTCATGGCCGAAATGGCCACCGACCTCGTCTGCGAGAAACTCCACATTGACAAGAAATGTGAAACAAGAGAAACACCGCTTCCGGGCTCCGGCAAAGGAAACGTACAGGAAGTGGCCAAGAACATCTGGACCAAGCCATCGACAGCACAGAAAGCCACAGCAGGACGTATAGGCAGCTTCGCATCCAAGCTGAAATTCGACACCGAAGAAGAAAAGAGCCTCGTCTGCGAATGCGAGGAAGTACCTGAAAGCGAGGTTGTCAATGCCATTGAACATCTCGACGTACACAACTTGGTGGACCTGCGCCGCAGAACAAGAGTCGGAATGGGAACCTGCCAGGGAGAACTCTGCGCATGCCGTGCAGCCGGACTCCTCGGCAAAGCCCACGGATGCACACAGCGCGCAAAACAGGACCTCGTGCAGTTCATGAACGAAAGGTGGAAAGGAATGTTCCCGGTAGCCTGGGGCGAAACCATGCGTGAAGCCGAATTCACATCATGGATATATTCGGAATGTCTCGGAATAGGTGACGAGGCTGAAGACGGCACAACCCCTGAAACACCTGTATTTGAATAAAACAGCAGCATTATGAAATTCGATACAATAATAATAGGTGGCGGACTCGCAGGACTTGTATGCGGACTCAGGCTACAGAAAAACGGACAGAAATGCGCAGTAGTCGCAGCCGGACAGAACGCAATGCACTTCTTCTCAGGCGGTTTCGGACTCCTGTCAAGACTTGACGACGGCACACGCGTGGACGAGCCGCTCAAAGCCATCCCGTCCCTGGACGCCGCACACCCATACTCGAAAATCGGCGCAGAGAAGATTGCCGCATATGACAATGAAATAAAAGCCCTCCTGAAAGAAGTCGGTATCCCCGTAGAAGGCGACGCCACCAGGAACAGATACGTGATTTCAGCATCAGGAGCATTGAAACCGGCATGGCTGACAGTCGAAGACATCGCATCAGTCGCTGACAAGACAGAGAAAATCGGAAGCAAAGCATTGATAATAAACGTGGAAGGCTTCCTGGACTTCAACACCTCCTTCATTGCCGAGTCATTGGAAAAACGCGGAACCGCATGCAGAATCGCAGACGTGACGACCGACGAAATCCGCAGGCTCAGACAGAATCCGAGCGAAATGAGAGCGACCAATATCGCAAGACTGCTGGACAAGGAAGAAGTCCGCACAAAACTGACCGGCGCCATCAAGGCTCTTGTCAATGACGAGGACTGCATCATACTTCCGGCCGTGTTCGGACTTAAGGACAATGCGGCAGGACATAAGATCTCAGAAGACCTGAAAATCAAGACATTGTTCATCGGCACACTTCCGCCGTCAGTACCCGGAATCAGATACCAGATGGCATTGAAGACCGCATTCGAGGCAGCAGGAGGCACGTTCCTGAAAGGCGACGAAGCAGTAGGCGCAGAATTCGACGGAGACAAAGTGTCAGCAATAAGGACCGCAAACATGGGCGACATCCTGCTGACAGGCGAAAACTACATCCTCGCTTCAGGAAGCTATTTCGGACACGGACTGATTTCCGACTCAGAAAAAGTATATGAACCGGTGTTCGGAGCAGACGTCATTTTCAATGCCGACAGAAACACCTGGTACGACAAGAACTTCTTCCACAAACAGGAATACATCGGCTTCGGCGTGGACACTGACGAGAAATTCCACGTCAGGAAAGAAGGCAGGAGCATAACGAACCTCTATGCGTCAGGCTCAGTGCTCGGCGGATTCAACCCTCTTCACGAAGGTTGCGGAGCAGGCGTTGCACTCATGACAGCATTCAATATAACAGACTCAATATTAGGCAGATAGAATATGGAAGCAAAAATCACAAATGAAAACAATTTCGAGCAGTGCATCAAATGTACTATCTGTACTGTATATTGCCCGGTAACCCCCGTAAGACCCGAATATCCCGGACCTAAACAGGCCGGCCCGGACGGAGAACGCCTCAGACTGAAGAACAAATACTTCTTCGACGAGGCGCTGAAATACTGCATGAACTGCAAGCGCTGCGACGTAGCCTGCCCGTCAGGAGTAAAAATATCCGACATCATCCAGGAAGCAAGAATAGAATTCAGCACCCACGGACCGAAACTCAGGGACAGGATGCTCGCAAGCACCGACTTCATGGGAACACTGGCCAGTCCGTTCGCTCCCATTGTCAATGCCACCCTTCCTCTCAAGCCGGTAAAAGCCATACTTGACGGTGTATTGGGCATTGACCACAGACGGACCTTCCCGAAATACTCAGGTACGAAATTCGAAAGCTGGTTCAAGAAGAACGCGGCCGGAAAACAGGCAGCATTCAAGAAGCAAATAGCATATTTCCACGGATGCTACGTGAACTACAACTATCCACAGCTCGGAAAAGACTTCGTGACAGTGATGAATGCACTCGGATACGGAGTGAACCTGCTGGACGGCGAGAAATGCTGCGGCGTGGCAATGATCGTGAATGGCCTGACCGAAGGCGCCAAGAAACACGCCAAGCACAATGTAAAAGTGCTCCAGAAGGCCGTGGACAAGGACATGAAAGTGCTCACGACCTCATCCACCTGCGTGCTTACGATGCGCGACGAGTACAAGGACCTGCTGAAAATAGACAACTCCGGAGTAAGAGACAGCCTGCTTCTTGCCACCAAGTTCATCTACAGCCTTATCGACTCGGGCAAAGTCAAACTCGCATTCAAGAAAGACTACAAGGCACGGATTGCATACCACACACCTTGTCACCTCGAGAAACTCGGTTGGGGAATCTTCTCCACCTCGCTGCTCAAGATGATTCCGGGAGTGGAATTCACAATGCTGGACAGCAACTGCTGCGGTATATCCGGAACATACGGCTTCAAGAAAGAGAATTATGAAGCATCTCAGGCCATCGGAAAGCCACTCTTCGACCAGATCGGACGAGTTGCCCCTGACTTCGTGGCCTGCGACTGCGAGACCTGCAAATGGCAGATAGAGATGTCCACCGGATTTACAGTGAAGAACCCTATCAGCGTGCTCGCAGAAGCCCTCGACCTCGAAGCCACCGCAAAACTCAACGGATAGCCGCGAAGGTCATCCACCCGCAAGCGAGCAAAACACAATAGTATTACAAACGTAACAAATTGGAATAGCTATTATTGTCAAGTTTCGCACAGCGAAACACCTTTTTTTGAGCCCTTGTGGCGATGGTAAGTCCTCTCCCCGAGGGAGAGGATTTAGGTGAGGGGTAACGTGGATAAAACAGCGCGATGGCCTTCACACTTTCGCACAAGGAATCCGCCCGCAAGCGAGCAAAACGCAATAGTATTACAAAATCAAGAAAAAGGAATAGCCGTGGAATATCTGTCAAAGGAACGCTACGACGAAATCGTGGCAGAACTGAACAACCTCATTGACGTGGAGTATCCCCGGATAAAGGATGCCCTGTCAGAGGCACGCGCCCAGGGGGACCTCAGTGAGAACTTCGAATACCGCGCGGCAAGAAGGGCACAGGCCAAGGCCATAAGCCGAATCCGTTTCCTGCAGAAGATCCTGCAGTATTCGAGGATCATCGACACCAAGGCATTGCCCAAAGACCAGATTTCGCTCCTGAGCAAGGTTGAGTTCACGAACCTTGCCACCAATGTACGTATGACCTACACTGTGGTAAGTCCGCACGAAATGAACCTTCAGGAAAGCAAGATATCCTGCAAATCCCCTATCGGCATTGCGCTCATGGGGAAGAAAGTCGGCGATGTGGTGGATGTCAATGCCCCGTCCGGAACATTCCAGCTCAGAATCGAGAGCGTCACAATCGCCTGAAACACAAATCGATACAAAAAATTCATACTTACGCCATCTACGAGTTACACAAACGACGCGCAGATGGCGTCTGATATGATATGGTGCCCTGCCTCGTTCGGATGCATACCGTCGTCGCAGAACAACTCGGTAAAATCCCTACGGGAAAGAAAGCAGGTAGTTATGTCAATGAGTCTGACACCTTCTGCCGCGGCTATCCGGTACAGCTCCAGGTTGTACATCTCGTGCCAGTTCCCTATCGTATTCACAGTACCGCCGAGCCACCTCAGGACATTGTTCCGCTTCTCAGTGCAGAAACAAGAGCAGATATAAGAGTAGAACTTTATGGAGTCAATGGGCGGAAGCGAAAGCATGACCGGAATGCAGCCCAGCTCCCTTACCTTTACAATCAGGCTTTCATACGTCTCGCGGAACATCGACAGCGTAGTCTGGGGCACGTGGTCCTCGTCAGGACGCTCCGCGATAGCGTTCCAGTCATAATTGCAGTCATTGCCCCCGAACTCGAGAAACGCGAACTGCGAATCCCGGATCTGCCTCGTATGCCTGGTCACATCCTTCATGCCGCCTGTTACAGTATTGCCGAAACGTCCATAATTCTCTATATCGACACCCATCCGCTTGGAGCAGAGAGCAGCGAATCCGGAGTCCGAAATCACATAACGGCCTCTGCCCTTATCTTCTGTATTTTTCCCAGTGATTATCCCTTTCATGACCGAATCACCGAATGAAACAATCTTGTTACCCATCATAATGCCAAGTTCTTTTTTAAGGATTACTAAACACGCTGCAAAAGTAAACAAGGCCAGCAGTTCAGGGAAATAAAGGTGATAACGGTATAGGATTTGTGACAAAACAAGCGTTTCAGTGACAAAAACAGATATATAGTGACGAAAAAAGAGTATTTTTGCATTGGTCACAACATAATGTTATGAACGACATCAACGAAATATTCAGGAAATTCTGGCCGCAGACGGTGCACATTGTTGCAATTCCAGCGTTTTTCTTCTGCTTCATGATGATCTACACACCATATGGAGCAGAGGGCTACTTCAGCGACATGAAAATGGGATATCCGTTCCATCTTGCGATGCTGACATGCATAATCGCCGCAAGTGAAGGCCTGAGCAGAAGCATTCTCTACATTTTCAGGAGAAAAATCAACAGGACCGCCTACCTCTTCTGGTGCCTGATGGACATGGTATCCGCATCACTGTTCATGGGCCTGTACATCTGGCTGATGAAACGCACCGCCATCTCGTATTTCAGCGCAGCAGCCTGGTCATTCGGGACAATGGCATTGACCACCGTCTATCCGTACGTGGTTATCTATCTGGCATTGCTCGCACACCTGCGGAAGAAGCAGGCAGAAAAAGCCGAAGAAGGCCCGGACGACAGAATCCGGTTCTACGACTCCAGAAAGATGCTGAAACTGGTGGTCAATGTCTCGTCCATCTACTATATCAGCGCAGACGAGAACTACGTGAACATACATTATATAGAAGACGGAAAGACGAAAAAATATGTCCTGCGAAACTCCATGAAGAGTATCGAGGACATCTGCGCCAAGAATTCACTGGTACGGTGCCACCGCTCATACTTCGTAAACCCCGCGCATATCAGGATATTGAAAAAAGACGAAAACGGACTGGTGTTCGCGGACATTGACACGCCTGAAACCACCAGCATCCCCGTCACCAAGAGGTATTACGCGAACGTCACCGCGATGCTGTGACGGCCTCTCCGAAAATCGCGACCATCGTCTCTGCGATGCCGTAACGACCTCGCCGGAGAAACAGAATCACCGCGATGCTGTAATCAGTTTTCTCAGATTCTTGGAGAGCGAGATGGGATAATCCTCGTCAGACCTGTCCAACCATTTGAGAGCCAATGCCTTGTCACCGAGCATATAACAAGCGAGAGCGATATTGTACTCCGCGCAGGAACGCTTCATCATGCTCTTGGTGTCAGTCAGGGACATCCAGATTTCAATCGCTTCCTTCCACTTGAAATCATATGCCGCCAACGATGCAGCCTGCCACTGGGACGGATAATCGAAATACAATACCGTCAGCTGCTGATTTTTCCATTGCGGAGAAAAAATCCTTGCCGACAAGTTGCCGAACTTCTCGCCAGGCTTGGAAAGGGACTGCCAAAAAAGAGACGGGACATTGTCCGGCACCGTATAGAAATCCGTTTTCAGATTGTCAGAAATCGTCTTGCTGCCGGCCCAGGTATATACAGTATCCACCTTTCCCATACTGTCGAACGCGTATAGACGGATATGCACAGGGACATTGACCTTATACTGGGCGGAAAGCCCGTCGGAAGCCGCCTGCATATCGCCAACTGACAGTTCGCCGAACTCAGGAGAATCGAAAAGGAACACGATGTCCTCCCCCGTCTCCATCACCATATTCACCAGACTCTCCTTCGAAGCGTAGCTTGCAGAACCGTCTTTGGAACGCTTGTAGATAGGAATCGCCTCCTCTCCGGAGAAATAATCCTTCTCCAGGGCTGAGGCAAAACCATTCGCCATATACTTGCAGAACACCGAATCGCTCTGCGCATTGTCCTCAAGATAAACGACCGCCACGGACTTGCCGGCAAGGTCAATGCCGGATTTCGACGGATAACGCATCTCCACATTCAAACTGAACGCCTGCGGATCACAGGATGCCAACACGACAGCAGCCACGGCTGCCAATGCAGTAGAAACAATCGGTTTCATAGTCTATAATATTTACAAAGATACGAACTCTGCAACAAGGTCATAATCACCGGCTTCCACGATTTTGACGTTCATGAAACCGCCCACATAAGCCTGCGGTTCCCCAGTCATCACTGAACTGTCGTAACGCACCATAATCTCACCGTCCACTTCCGGACTTTCAAATTCGCTGCGGCATACGAATACCCCATCATTGAAGTCATCGACTATCACTCTCACCTGCGAGCCCACACGGCTGAAATTGAAAGCAAATGATATACCATTCTGCAATTCCATCAGCCTGTCAAGCCGTGATTGTTTGGTTTTCGGCATCACGGAGTCCTTGAAGTTCAGCGCATCGAAAGTCCCCTCCTCCTCAGAGTACTTGAACGCTCCAAGTCTCTCAAACTTAGCCTCTTTCACGAACTGGAGAAGTTCATTGAACTCCTTTACACCCTCACCCGGATGTCCCACGATCATAGTGGTACGCAGCACGATTCCCGGCACCTTCTCTCTCATTTTCTTTATGAGAGCCCTCGTCCAGGCCCCGTCCACGTGGCGATGCATCATGTCCAGCACCTTGTCAGCCACATGCTGCAAAGGAATGTCCATATACCGACACACCTTCGGATTCGTGGCCATCTGGTCGAGCACATCTTCCGGAAAATCAGCAGGATACGAATAATGTACACGCAGCCACTCTATACCGTCAATCTCAGACAGCCTCTGGAGCAACTCTCCCAGAGCGCGCCTGTGATACAGGTCCAGTCCGTAATAAGTGGTGTCCTGAGCTATCAGCACCAGCTCCTTGATGCCCTCAGAAGCAAGCACCGTAGCCTCCTTCACCAGTTCCTCGATAGGCACAGAACGATGCGCACCCCTGATGAAAGGAATCGCGCAATACGAACAGCGCCTGTCACACCCCTCCGAAATCTTCAGATAAGCGTAAGGAAGTTTCTTGCCAGTCCTCACACGCTCCGTCCGCCTATCCGGATGCACCTTCACGCCGAGAGCTTTCACGATCGGATCAATGTCCCTCGCACCGAACCATCCGTCCACTTCCGGAATCAATGCTGGCATATCAGAAATGTAACGCTGTGAAAGACAGCCGAATACAAATATTTTTCCGACCTTTCCGGCATTCTTGCGCTCCACCGCCGCCAAGATGGCCTGGATAGACTCCTCCTTGGCATCACCGATAAAGCCGCACGTATTCAAAAGCAAATAGTCCACATCCCGTTCCTCCCCTGCCGGCACGATTTCGTACTCGTCACGGATCTGGGCAAGAAGATGCTCGGAGTCCACTTCGTTCTTCGAGCACCCTAATGTAACTATCTGAATTGACCTTTTTTCTGACATTCTATTCCTCAGATTTCTGTTCTGCCTCTTCAGCCTCGCCTTCCTCCACGAACTCGAGAGAAGCGAAATTCTTCAGCTCATTGTACCAGTCCACTACCTTCTTCATGTGAGAAACATAGAACCTGTCCCCGTCATAATCAGGTACAGCCTTGGTAAACAGATCCTTGAGCTCCTCAGCGGTAGCCTTCTTGGAAGACGGAGCATCAGCCTCGCCAAGCACAGCGTGAAGCTTCTCGAACACATCCTTCAATTTCAGTTCACCCTCAGAAGTATAGATGGAGATATCAGCCAATGTGGTGATCCTGCTCTTCATATCGAAACAAGTTCTGCGTTTGTCGCTCAACGCCTCTACAATTGCTCCATTACGAGCCTGAGCGATATACAGGAACAAACCGTGCTGGCCTGACACTGAAAGAATTTTTGCCAAATCTGTTTTCATAACCTAAAAAATTTAAATTTCATTCATTTTGGACAGCACCACCTGAATCTCACGCAAAACCGCCTCGGTCTTCGCCCTGAGATCCTCAGGAGTTCCGTCATTATCGATAATATAATCAGCCGCAGACACATCCACGCTCTGATTTCTGATCCGTTCCCGAACCGCAGCCTCATCCACACCGTCACGCTCGCAAGCACGCTTCACCCGCAGTTCCTCCGGCGCCCTCACAGCAAGGACAATGTCGAAAATCCCGCTGAAAGCAGGTTTTGTCAATGCCAATGCAGACTCCATCGCTACAATTTTTCCGCCACACTTGCCAATGTCCTCTGACACTCCCCCCGACACTTCATTCTTCCAAGCCTCAAAGTCCTCAATCACAGCAGGATAGACCACCTGCTCCATCTTGGACATATTTACATTGTCACTGAAAATCAGCCGAGCCAGCGCCCGTTTGTCGAACCGCCCGTCCTCCGTCCTCAGCCTTGCACCCAACGCGGTCTCAAGCCTGGAAAGCAACTCCCCTTCATAGAGTGCCTTCGTCCTGCTGTCACTGTCGTACACAGGCACACCCATCTCCTCCAAATACCTGGAGACCAGCGACTTGCCGCTGCCGATACCGCCAGTTATAAGCAATGTCAATGATTTCATTTCCCGCTCTCCACACAGTCAAACACCTCAGGGCTCACCGTATAGTCCAACACCCCGACAGGAACAGATTCCATACGAGGAAGACATTGGCCCTTAAGCGATTGGGTAAAATCATTGTAATCCACATACACCTTCACATCGTCAGTCGGAGCCGACGAAATCGGGAACGCGCAGTGGAACGTCACCTCCGCCACAGACGGATAGATAATCAGCGACTTGCCACGCGGAACATTCCTCGTGTCCACAGGTATCTGCACCTTGACCTCCACAAAACGCGAGACATTCAGACGATAACGCACCGTGGCATCGGACATCCTCACGCCCTTGATCTTGTCGAGCTTCGCCTCTCCGTGAGCCGAAGCGTCCAGGTCATTGAGCGTAAGCGACTCAGTATAAACCCTGTCAATGCCGGAAAGATGGAACGGTTCGCCGTAAATTGTAACAGAATCAGGCGACACCGAGAGGGTTCCGACATTGATATACTGAGGCTTGAAACTAAGCGAATAGACCGGCTGGACCGGCACCCGCTTATGGTTCTCGAAAGGAAACCGGAAGGACAACGTATCGACCAGGAAGGTCTCCAGCTTGGTCCCAGTGCCGAAAATCTGCGCGGCGTACTTGTTCAACTCGTCAGACGTGATGTAGTACATCTCCTCACTGCTCCGGTGCATATCCGACGAATTGAAACGTATGACCACAGGCCGCTGATTCTCAGCCCTTTCCAGCTGGATAAGGCCGAATCCCGTAGCGCGGCACCTCGCCATAGCCACGGACGTGTTAGAAGACTGGAAAGCATGACCGTTGATGTCGCACTGCGCCTGAACCGGCACACGGACGATTTCGGTATAGTTCAATGACAGATAATGTATCAGCCATATACTATAAGCCAGCAGGAGAGAGACAATAAAAAGCTTTGCATCCCTCCCGCTGATATTCAACTTTTCCGTTATTTTTCCGAACACGTTCCGCATAGCCTGAAGTCCGGATTATGGAACTACTGCTGCTGAGTTTCAGAGAAATCCTTTACAAGAGAATTCTTGTCCACTCTGAGTTTGGTCTCACCGTCCACCTTGATGATGACAGTCCTGTCTTTGATTTCAGCCACCTCACCGTAGATGCCGCCGATAGTCACGACCTTGTCGCCCTTCTTGAGGGCATTGCGGAACTTTTCCAATTCCTTCTGCTGCTTGCGCTGCGGACGAATCATAAAGAACCACATGATCACGAAGATGAGAATCAGCATCACCCACATTGACCAACCGCCGCCGACAGGCTGCTGACCAGCCGGTGCCTGAAGAATTAAAGTAAGAATATTCATTTTCAATAAAAATTTATTCTACAAATATAATAAAAGATTTTCCTTTTACGACAATCCTACTCCACCAGTCCTGCTCCGCTCTTGACTATCTTGCCGTCAGCCACCAGTTTCGCGCAAAGCTTGTCCAGAAGGCCGTTCACGAACGAGCAGCTCTTCGGAGAACTGTAGTATTTGGAAATTTCAACATACTCATTGATAGTCACTTTCAGAGGAATCTCAGGGAAACTCTCCGCCTCGGCCAGACCGAGCGCCACAATAGATATATCTATGGAGTTCAACCTGTCCGCCTCCCAGCCTTTCACAGACGACGTGATGAGACTGTAATAGCCCTCGTATCCGGTAAAGGCGTTCTTCAACAGCCTGGTAACGAACACCTTGTCGCTCTGCACATCAGCTTCAGGATTCTTCTTCCTGAGAATGTCGCTCATATACAGATCAGGCAGACGCCAAGCCTTGCCTGCGGCCAGATCCTCCATCGTCCTGCAGCAGAAGGTCAATGAATATGCGAGATCATCTATCCAGTAAAGTGAAATATCCTCAAGAATAGCCGCGAGCTGCGGATTGTCCACAAACTCCTTCTCAAATATCTTTATGAAAAGGCGGCAGTCCTCCTTGAGCGAACGGGACGGCTCGGCCATATAGTTCTGGAAATACTTCTTGCCCTTGAGCGAGTCCAGAACAGAACCGATGAGCAGGTCATACTGCGACCATGAGAGGTTCTTGCGCTCAAGCATCTTCTTGAAGTCAGGATCGTTCCTGAGGATTTCAGCCACCTGATTGTCAGCGAACTTGGTATTCGGATTCAGGTCCTCCTCCGTAGGATTGAACTTGTTCTTAGCAAGGTCAATGCGGTGCTTCGCCTCATCCGTCAATGGCATAACTATCGACAGCATAAACAGATACAGGTCTCGTGTCGCCTCGCAGGACAACTCCAGTTCCTTCATCGCATCATCCAATGTCATCTTGCCCACAGATGCATAGCCATACAGCACCTTGAAAGCCTTTATCCTCAAAATTCTTCTACCTAACATAATCGAATCAGTATCTTTTTCACAAAATTTTCTCAAAGATACTACCATTTTTCAGAATTATCCTTATATTTGGTAAATAATTAAATTTAGCAAGGGAGATATGTACAACGATGATTATGAGGGAGGCTACTCCCACGATCGCTCCGGCGATGAGATCTATTCAAAGCCGGTAAGAGCAGGCAAAAGGACTTATTTCTTCGATGTCAAATCGACAAAAGGCAATAACGACTTCTACCTCACTATTACTGAAAGCAAACGCAGGGTTGAACAGGACGGCAAGTTCAGTTATGACAAGCACAAGATTTTCCTGTACAAGGAAGATTTCGACAAGTTCGCAGAAGGACTTGAGGATGTCATTTCCTATATCAGAGCCAAATGTCTGAAGGATGCGCCGGAAGGAGCTGCCGAAGTAAAGGCTGCGCCAGAGGTTTCTGTCAATGAAAAGGCAGAGGATCCTGACGTATTCTAGTATAACCCCGTAGCATAATACGAAGAAGGCGGCCCGATTGAGGTCGCCTTCCTTGTTATTATATGCAGCGCGTCATATATGCGCCGTGGGGATACACCGGAGATGCACCGTGGGGATGCATCGGCCCCATCAGCACCTATTCTTTTATAGGGTCGCAGGTGAATACGACACCCAGACGCTTGAACACCCTGCGGTCCACCTCCGAAAGCATCACCGTCGAATGCACCTGGCAGCCGGCAAGCTCAGGAAGCTGGGCCAATGCCCTGCGGCACTTGTCATCCGTAATGCTCAGCAGCGAAAGCGCCACCAGCACCTCATCAGTATGCAGCCTCGGATTATGTCCGTGAAGATAAGTAACCTTCGTCTTCTGGATCGGCTCGATCATATCACGCGGCAGAAGCTTTATATTATGGTCAATGCCGGCCAGATGCTTGATAGCGTTCAATATCAATGCTGCACTCGAACCCAGCAACGGGCTGCAACCGGCAGTGATGATAGTGCCGTCGGCAAGCTCGATGGCAGCAGCAGCCAGACCACCGCTCTCCTCCTTCCTCTCCTTGGCCGCCACAGTCGTCTTGCGGAACGAAGTGTCTATCTTGGCCTGCTTCATCAGAGAGCCTATCTTATTGATTTCAGCATCATTGACAGCACCGTCCGCCATCCTGCACAACGCATCATAGTACCTGCGCACGATTTCCTGCTTCGCGGCATTGCAGCAGATCTCCTCGTCGCACATGCAGTAGCCTATCATATTGACACCCATGTCGGTAGGCGACTTGTACGGATTCTCACCGTAGATGCTCTCGAAAATGGCATTGAGCACAGGAAAAATCTCGATGTCGCGATTATAATTGACCGCCATCTTGCCATAGGCCTCGAGATGGTACGGGTCGATCATGTTCATATCATTGAGATCAGCCGTCGCAGCCTCATACGCCAAGTTAAGCGGATGCTTGAGCGGCAGATTCCAGATAGGGAACGACTCGAACTTCGCATAGCCGGCCTTGATGCCCCTTTTGTGCTCCTGATAGAGCTGGGACAGGCACACAGCCATCTTTCCGCTGCCCGGTCCCGGAGCCGTAACCGCCACGAGAGGCCTGGTGGTAGGAACATAGTCATTCCTTCCGAAACCGTCCTCAGAGTCGATAAGGGCCACATTGTTCGGATAGCCCTCGATGGTGTGGTGGTAATAAGTCTTGATACCGCGCCTCTCCAGCTTGATGCGGTAGTTGTCCGCGCTGGACTGGCCATTGTAGTGAGTGATGACCACGGCGCTGACCAGGAAGCCATGCCGCTCGAACTCATCATGAAGCCGCAGCACATCCACGTCATACGTGATGCCCAGGTCATTGCGGACCTTGTTCCGCTCAATGTCCAATGCGCTTATGACAATGATGATTTCCGTGCTGTCGGCCAACTGCCTGAGCATGCGCATCTTGGAATCCGGCCGGAAACCCGGCAGAACCCTGCTTGCATGATTGTCATCGAAAAGTTTACCTCCGAATTCGAGGTAAAGTTTGTCTCCGAACTGCGAAATCCGCTGTCTGATGTGTTCGGATTGAATTTTTAAATATTTATCGTTGTCGAACCCGTATTTCATAACGGGATTCAAAGTTACGAAAAAAATCCTTATATTTGAACTTTGACGACAAGATTCGTCGTTTTTTAGAAACAAATTTGCAGAACAGATGAGTTCGATATTACTTAAGAATATAGTAGTCAACGGAGTCCTTTCCAATATATATATAGAAGGGACGACCATCCGCAGGATAACTCCCGTCGGCATCGCTTCCGAAGAAGAAGTGAAGACAGCATCAGGCGTGGAAGTGATGGACTGCGAAGGCAGGACAGCGGTGCCGGGATTCATTAACATGCACACCCACGCTGCCATGACATTGATGAGAGGCATCGAAGAAGACGTTCCCCTTACGGAATGGCTTGCGAAAATCTGGGAGACAGAGTCCAAAATCGACGCGGAATACGTTTACTGGGGCACGAAAGTGGCCTGCCTGGAGATGATAAAGACAGGGACCACCACCTTCAATGACCAATACTGGTTCTCCCCTTACGCCCGCAAGGCCGCTGTCGAGATGGGTATCCGCCCAGTGGTTTCATACGTCACCCTCGACCACGGGAACCATGAGGAATGCGAAAGGCAGAAGGAACAATGCATAAGGACCTATGAGGAGTCACTCGGGCTTGATGACGGCGGCATATTCGAGATCGGCATCCACGCCATCTACTCCACAAGCGAGGAACTGATTCTCTGGGCCACCGAATTCGCAAGGAAACATGGCCTGAAGATTCACATACACGTAAGCGAGACCGCTAAGGAAATCGCAGACTGCAAGGAGCAGCACGGCGGACTCTCCCCTGTCGAATATCTGGACAGGCTCGGCGTTCTGGGTCCGGACGTTCTCGCCGCCCACACCCTCTGGCTGAGCGACAATGACGTGGAGATTCTCGGAAAACGCAGAGTGAACTGCGTCCACAACATAAACTCGAACACCAAGCTCGCGTCAGGTTATATGTTCAGGTACAATGAGTTGCGCGATGCTGGGGCAAATGTCTGCATAGGTACTGACGGCTGCGCCTCATCGAACAATCTGGATATGCTCGAGGCCATGAAAACCTCTGCATTGTTCCAGAAAGCCTGGAGGAACGACCCTAAATCATTGCCTCTGGAGGAACTCCTCCCGCTCGCGACGGAAAACGGAGCGAAGGCATTGGGGCTGAACACCGGCAGGATCGAGGAAGGCAGATTGGCGGATATTCTGATTGTCAATACCGATAATACCTTCTTCATTTCTCCGGGATCATTCTTGTCGAATTTCATTTATTCAGCGCACAGCGACTGTATCGACCACGTCATTGCAGGCGGCAGATTCGTGATGAAGAACCGCAAGGTGAAAGACGAGGCAGGCATCATTGCAGGTGCGAAGGAACAACTAATCAAAATACTCTAAATCACATAGTTATGGACCCAAGATCAGAAAAAATTTTCAAGGCCGCTGACTATATCAAGGAGCGGCTCGACGGACGTGTTCCGGTAGCCGGAATCGTACTTGGAAGCGGATTGGGAAAGCTTGCAGAGAAGATCGAGAACCCTATAGTAATTCATTACAAGAACATCCCCGGATTTCCTGTTTCCACTGCCATCGGGCATAAGGGAAATTATATCGCAGGTGAGCTGGGAGGCAAATTCGTGATAGCGATGCAGGGACGCATCCACTATTATGAAGGTTACCCGATGGATATGGTGACATTGCCTATACGTGCAATGAAAGTGCTGGGCATCAGCTACTTGTTCGTATCCAACGCTGCCGGCGGTATAAATTTCGACTACAAGGTCGGTGACCTCATGATCATCAAGGACCACATCAACCTCCTGCCGAACCCTCTCATTGGCCCGAACCTCGACGAATTCGGTCCGCGGTTTCCGGACATGACGCATCCTTATGACAAGAAGCTCATTGCCAAGGCCAAGGAGATTGCTTCGGAGGCGGGCATTCCTCTTCGCGAGGGCGTTTATATCGCAGGTACAGGTCCTTCTTACGAGACACCTGCCGAGTGGCATTTCTTCAGGACCATCGGGGCTGATGCTGTCGGCATGAGCACTGTGCCTGAGGTAATCGTGGCAAGACACTCAGAGATTCCTGTTTTCGGAATGTCGGTCATCACCAATGCCGCACAAAAGGAGTTCGCGGCGGACTACAAGAACGATGGAGACGATGTCGTGAAGGCTGCGGACGCTGCAGCGGACAAGATGACATATATCTTCTCTAAAATCATTGAATCACTTTAATTTACGGTGACATTGCCCATCCCGGCAGTGTCACTTTTTTAACAGAAAGATATGGAATTCGGTTTTATCAGAGTTGCTGCGGCGACGCCGAGAGTGAAAGTGGCTGATGTGGATGCCAATGTGGAAGAAATCTGCAGGATGGCGGAAATCGCTGAGAATGAGCAAGTTTCCATCTTGGCTTTTCCGGAGCTGTCCGTCACGGGCTACAGTTGTGGTGATTTGTTTGCCCAGGAACTGCTGGTCAGCAGGGCTGAGGAAGGCGTAAAAAGGCTGAAAACATTCTCACGCGGCAAGTCATTGACACTGGTCGTGGGCGTGCCCGTCAGAGTGCGGGGCTCGCTTTACAACTGTGCAGCGGTCATCCAGAACGGGTCGCTGAAGGGCATTGTACCGAAAATTTACCTTCCGACCTATAACGAATTCTACGAATCGCGCTGGTTCTCAAGCGGTTGCGATTTCCTTTCTGATACCCTGAGCGCTTACGGCCGGATTGAGGACAATGCCAAGGACTGCAGTTCACCTGCCGCCGGTGCTGAAATCAGCTACGCCGGACACAAGGTGAATGTCTATCCGAATATGCTGTTCAATGTCGGCCGCGCGACTTTTGCCATAGAGATCTGCGAGGACCTTTGGACACCGATTCCGCCGTCTTCCCATCATGCTCTCGCAGGTGCGCAGATCATTGTGAATCTTTCTGCGAGCAATGAGGTCCTGATGAAGCACCAATACCGCAAACAGCTTGTCAGTCAGCAGTCTGCGAGGACGATTTCGGCTTACGTCTATAGTTCATGCGGCTATGGAGAATCTACTCAGGATGTGGTTTACGCCGGTTCTTCTCTGATTTATGAGAACGGAAGCATGATGGCGGAGAACAAGAGGTTTTCGCTTGAGTCAGGTATGATATGCGCTGACATTGACATTGACAAGCTTTCCGTGCTGCGTCAGAAAGAGAGCACTTTCCATTCTGTGGCACCTGACGGCACGGGTGACGGGCTGGATGCGCGGAGGTATTTCGCTGTGGCATCTGGTGATGGCGCTGCGACTGATTTCGAAAAATGTCTGAAGAGGCATATAGACCCGCATCCTTTTGTTCCGGGCAATGCGGCTGAGCGTGACGAGAGGTGTCGCGAAATTACTGATATACAAGTGATGGGCCTCGCGACAAGGCTCGCTCATATCCATTCGCAGACTGCCGTTATCGGCATTTCCGGCGGACTGGACAGCACATTGGCATTGATAGTGACGGTTCTGGCTTTCGACAAACTCGGCTGGGACAGGAAACGGATTATAGGTATCACGATGCCGGGACTCGGCACGACGACGAGAACGCATTCGAATGCTTCCGACTTGATGGCGGCGTTGGGTGTGACGTCTCTGGAGATTCCTATCGGGAAGGCTGTGGCGCAACACTTCTCCGACATTGGCCAGAACCCTGAGGTTCAGGATGTTACCTATGAAAATTCGCAGGCACGCGAAAGGACGCAGATTCTTATGGATATGGCCAACAAGGAAAACGGTATCGTGGTGGGTACCGGTGATCTTTCCGAGCTTGCGCTAGGCTGGGCGACGTACAATGGCGACCACATGTCCATGTACGCGGTGAACGCCAGCATTCCGAAGACGCTTGTGAGATACCTGGTAGGCTGGGCCGCCGAGAACCATTTCGAGAGTGGCGTGGCTGACCGCAAACGCTCTGTGCGAGAGATACTTATGGACATCATTGACACGCCGGTAAGTCCGGAACTGAAGCCGGCGGACAGCGATGGAAACATCACCCAGAAAACGGAAGACCTTGTGGGCCCATACGAGCTGCACGACTTCTTCCTCTACCACATTTTCCGTTTCGGCGCGAGACCATCGAAGGTTTACTTCCTGGCTCGCAAGGCTTTCGAAGGCGTATATGACGACGCCACCATCCTGAAATGGCTGAACACGTTCATCAGACGTTTCTTCGCCCAGCAGTTCAAGCGTTCCTGCCTCCCTGACTGCCCGAAAGTCGGTTCCGTCTCCCTCTCCCCAAGAGGTGACTGGCGAATGCCGTCCGACGCCTGGCGCACCATCTTCCTGAACGACCTGCCGGAAAGCTGATCATCGGCTATCTTTTTCGTCTGATTATGTCCGGCTCGAGCGCCACCTGCCGGGGGCAAAATGGCCGAATCTGCACCCGTGACAATGTCAATCAGGCGCAACGGGGGCAAAAGCGCCAGATCCGCACACGCGGATCCAACGACGGGGGCAGAAACACGCAATCTGCACCCGTGACAATATAAATCAGACACGACATCTGAACCACATCCTGCAAATCTGTATCCGTTTCCAGAAGAAGTGCCAGATGTAGTAGAACGGGGCGGCGAGCGCGTCACTTTCGTAATGGCTCAACAAGTGGAGATTGCGTCTGGCGATTTCGACAAGCTTTCCGGCACGGGACGTCGGGTGGCGAAACCTGGTATCACCATGCCCGAAGTTCCCTCCCGCCATTATTTCGTTGAGCAGAAATTGTCCTTCCGCCTCATCAGCATTCCAGAGTGACGGAATTTCAGGCAATGCAAACACAGTCCGGAGCACCCACATTGCCGCGGAAGCGAAACGGGTCATGCCCATGTCATTGACATCCTTCATAAGCCTGGCATCCATCCCGGCATCGCGATGCAGAATCGCAAAATAGATGTCCATCATCTGACGCAGACCGATACCGCCGGAAATGAGGTGCCTGAACGCATGATGCAGCAGGTAAAACAGATGTATGTAGTCGGATGGGCAGACGATTTCCCCACAAGGCAGTTCAGCCTTCCCTGCAAAAAAAACCGCCACATGACTCCCCCAGAACTCCTGTATCTCCCTGTTCTTGAAAAGATTATGAGAAATGCTCAGCCTATAGTGCAGCTCCACCTCAGCATCATTGAAAACCTTCGGATGCGCATGCACGTAATCCCAGCCGCCATTGTCAATGTCCTTCTCCCTCAGGTATTCCAATGCCTTCTCCTGTCCGCATTCCACATATACGTCAATGTCCCCCGCCTGTCGCAGACCACGCAACTCTTCATCATAAAGAGCCGCCACGCTCTGCCCCTTGAACGTAGTCAGGCGCATTCCATCGCGGTCGAACATCTCCTGCAGCTCGACGCAATGCCGGTTCATCACCTCATTACGCTTCTGTATATTGGCCGCTGCTCCCAACCATCTCATTTTCAGTGCTGCAGGCAGGTTCACAGCCAGCTCCGGATGAGCACCGCATACCCTCTGCACCCCGGCAAAGCACACCCCGAGCAACGTCTGCTTCTGCGCATCCCTATACATCGCCGACCACTCCTCCGCCGACGGCACCACCGGCCCGAACCCGTCAGCCGTGCCTACCGCATTCTGTATGAGCCTGAAAAATAAATTGTCTGTCATAGTCTAATACGAACTGTTTGAAGTTTTCAAGCACAACCCAAAGGCCTGCTTCATGTCTAATAATTCCTGCCTTCTGCAGTATGGCGAAGTCTCGTTCGACAGCGCGTTGGGTTTCCGACAACGTTTCCGACATTTACACTTGCAATCACACATCTCCACCATCCCAAAACTCACACCGCCTCGCTCCCGTCTTCGCCGTACTTTCCGTCCTTTGCTTCATAGATGACGGCCTTTCTTAGAATGAACAATTCCAGCCACCCCTGAACGATTTTCGCATATCCACAGGACGGGAATACCCACCAAATCAAGATCAATCCACATAGAGACGCAATAATATCAAATAAGCGTTAAAAAAAACTTGATATTAAGCAATTTACCACTGATAAATCGTCGGATATTGCACTACTTCAAAAGTGCATCCATTTCCCATATTTAATGTGGCACCATCTTGAATTGAGCGTGCAAAATCAGAAAAACGTTGCATCGTTGCGAGAACTGATGACTCCCTCTTATTAGACATATCTTTGAGACGAACGGCAAACAATGCACTTTTATTGGCATAAGCACGTATCTTTGTGGCGATTTCCGGCACTACTACAAGTTTTGTTATAGAGGTCAATAATTGTTTATAAGCCTTAGCTCTTTTACCATCATTATGACCACGGCTATTGTTATAAGGCTTGACATATTTCTCTTGAGTACAGGTCATTTCACAAAAAGCCAAGCGGTTATGCACATTGTCATATAGCATCAAGTCGCATTTATCTCCAACAGAAGAAAGGGCATTGCCATCAAACTTGGTAAAGAAATCTTCAAGATTTACAATAGTCAATGGATTTTCACTATTGAGCCGTAACACAACCTCATCGTCGCAGATTTTCCTTCCGGAATTTTCACATTCCGTACAAGCTTTATTGTCGGCAAATGTCGATAGCCCAGGACTTATTGGTCTCGAATTTATCACGACATCACGAACGACTTTGTAGTATTTTTTATAATCCACCTCAAACCCATCCATATCAGCACTCAGTTTAATTCTGCATATTCATTTCCAATAGCTTCCATAGTCTCGACCATATCTGTAGCGTCCACCCTCGTCTTGCCATCTTTGGTAAGAGTCATTAAGGATTGGATTTCACCTTCAAAAACTCTATACACGTCAAGCTGTTTCTCATCCACACCGGGCTTGCCATTCAGATAGTCTCCATTTGTCTTTCTTGAAAGGAGAACGTTAAGGTAATTTTCAATATAAGGACTGTGAGTGGCTATCATTAATGACATATCATAATCTCTAGGACCATTGGAAACGACTCTATCTGTGATGAAATCCATGAGATGCAACTGACTTTCTGGGAACAAACTTAATTCAGGTTCCTCTATGAACAAGTGAACTCTCTTATGGCTAAGTTCACCTACATTTTCAACAGCCTTGAAATCCTTCAAGGAATCTGCTTTAGTCACATAAGAGAAAATCGCCTGATTCATTGAGCCCACGATATCAAATTTCTTGGAATAATACTCGACAATCAGATTAAGCGGCATAATGTTTTTCATCCCAAAAGAGGCATCGCTTAATTTAATGTCGAAAGTATTTCCATTTTCGGTCGAGACAATTCTATGTTTAAGACCCTGTTGTGTTTTTCTGACCTCTAACTTAACCCCAAGATAGTCTACACCAAAGTCCCTAATTGATTCTGAAGCTTTCACATAGTCCTCATACGTCTCATTAAGATAAAACTGCCTCTTGACAGAGATCTTTCCCTCAATAATATCGGCCACAAGATTTCTGTTGTCTGCGATAAAAGAAATCTTTTCCAAGGACAATTGACTTTTAGGAATATACTGTGACGTTCCATTCAAGTTTCCATTTTCCAGCCTGATAACCACTTCATCGTTTTTATATGTGATTATAGAAGAGGTTCTCATGTAGCTTTCCAGACCGACAGTCCTCAGCAGACTGTCTATACGAAAACGAAAAGGTGTTTTTTTGACACCAGAATACTTGAGATATGAGCGAATCGACATCATTTTATACAGCCAACGTGAAAGAGCGAGCACTTTCATGATTGTGCTCTTCCCGCTGCCGGACTCGCCAATCAAAACGGTCATCGGCTTTATATCCTCGACATGAATATGCTTGATCGGACCGAAGTCTTTTATCTCCAATGATTCAATCATACATTAATGCGCATTAACATTGAACCAAATTTACATTAAAATAATGACAACGTCAAGATTTCTAGTCCGAATACAAGAATTTTCCCTCAAAGTATGAAAACACGTCAACATTGTTGTAGCGAAGTTTGGTTCGTGTTCCATATGCAGGAGTTTGATCCGGTCGTGCCTCGCATTGATGAACACATAGACACTACCATCAAGAGGGTCTTTCCCCATCTTCGTACGGACAAGTCCACTGAGGGTGTAAAAGCTCTTACGCATATCGGTCGGCTCCGACCAGAGCCAATATCGGAGACTGTCGTTCAGGCTAAACATTGCCCAAGATGGTGCGAAGCATCTCAGCGCTGAAATTCCCCGTCAAACGCATCTCTGCCCTAGACGATGTCCTGACCTCAATCGTCATCAGTTCCGTCTGCACGGATGCTTGCTTACGCCTTGACCGCCCAACCGGCATTGAGGTTGTCTGCATCAGACCTGAGCCGGACATTATCGGAATGAACTGACCACCATGAAGTTCCTCTTCAGACAACAGACCTCGCGTGTAGTAATATGCCGTATAGCTCAAACCCAATTCGTCGATTCTATGTTTCCTTGTAATCCTTGTAACTTCTCATGTTTCATTTGTTCTATACAAAGATACAAATTTCTTACTAGGAACCTTTTTTAAGATTCAACTTGTTTAAGAAACGATGCCAGCGATGTTTTAGAGCATATTTCTTGTCAAGCGGATGCGTTCTATACTCGCAACAAAGTTCAGCACAGTGCATATTTGACCTTTGACAATAGTATTTTTCAAGATCCTTACTAAGTATAGAGATAATCTCGTTTGCTTCTTCTTTAGCGGCATAGACGATTCGATGTAATTCTTCGGTGGTTTCGAAAATGGAATTGATTATATCAACTTGATTTAGCACGGGAGCAATCTCAACAATTTCTTTTAATCGGTCGACTAATCTTGCTGATTGATCAAGGGCCTCGTTCGAATACCCGAGAATCCCGTCAATCTGTTTGATGTAGGCAAGTATTTGGTTGATTACATATTTATTGTTGTGCATCACATCCTTGATATCTTGAAGAACTTTTGTATTCTTCTTACAGGTATCAGACATCTCCCGAACTTTAGATAGGTCATTTTTACACACCTCCAAAACGCCATATCCCATTCTGTTGCATAAAATTGCTTGATATGTTGTTTCTTTGGAAGTTTTCGTATATATGAATCTGTCTATGATAGCATCAAATTGTTCAACCGCCTTATTTTCAACTTTAATCTTGATTAAGAAATATACTAGGATCAATGCACCACCAAGACAGATGCCTACTTCGAATTCAGAATTCAGCAAGCACCAAGATGCCTTTTTGAAGGAACTACTCCACGCTCCCGCAAAGAGTCCACTAACTATTCCCGAATAAGCAATATTCACCCATGAACTATGAGAGTACGGGCGATAGAAATAAGATGGTACAAGCCTATCCCTATTAATCAATGCAATGACAGAAACTATTATCTGAACAGTCAGGACTAAAGCCCAATACCATAAGACCGAAGAGGGGGAATCATATATGATGATTAAAACTATTGCAGATAGTACAACTGCTACTACAAGACAGGAATCCACCCAAGGAGTTAGTTCTTTTAACAAACTTACCCGAGAAAAATCATACCCTCTTTTTCGCTTAAAAAACTTAAACAACGAATGATAGGCGAGGAAAAATGCTATTACACCCGTTGCGTAGTATGTTGTTCGCATCCAGTCAATTGAAGCGGATCCTTTTAAAGCACTATATGCAACACTCAAAATGGTTATGATTGCACCTATCAATGCCCAGTAATTCCACCCCTGATACAAACTAAGGCTATTCTCACGATCTCTTTCAGAATAAAGAAATGAGATGAACTCCGTATCAGATAAATCCGGAATGGTTGATTTATTATTATCCATTGTCTACTAGAATCTTAAACTATCCACCGCTGCACCTAATATGTATCAAATAGACTAACCTCATCAAGAGCTATCACTGGGGTAAAACTATCTCGCAGCCAATCCGTGCAAATGTCATATTTAGGAAAGTCCTGCTTATAGTCATCAGCGACCCAATCATTATTCCATAGTTCAACTCGAGGATCTTTGCTTACAATCCTACAGAGACCTTCATCATAGCCAATAAAGTCTGGCATCTGATATGTTATGTGTTGCATCAAAATCATCTACATAGCGATACTCTGTCATTCCTTCACCAATGATAGCGGTGCTCTTCCTCACTCTTCTATTCACCTGTCTCATGCTCATAGTATTCATCCATATCCATATAAATACTGTCCAGGAAAGGCAGATTAACAAGCTTTTCCTGCCTGTACGCATTATAAACCGACAGCGTCTTGTGCAGACCAAGGGTCGAAAGCCTTATCAGTTGCGTTTCTCCGCAATCGTTCTTGTCTGTAAACCAGATCACATCCCTGCGGATATAATCCTCATCAAGAAGGTTGATGTCATGTGTTGAGACTATCAGTTGCCCGCCTCGCTTGCTATTCACCAGAAATACCTTTATAAAATAAGACAGCAATTCATAGTGAATACTTGACTCTATCTCGTCAATCGGAAGAATGACTCCGTGAACCAACAGGTCATAAAGGATCGTAGCCAATCCCATATATCTCTTGGTTCCCCGAGACTCCAGTTCCTCGTCAAGTTCTTTATCCCCGTTACTGGTATGATGCACAAAGAACATTTCGTCCGAATGTAAAGTGCCTTTTATTAGGATCTCTTCCTTTGCCTTTTCCGGCATGGCCGAGGTATTCTTAATCACCAGTTCCATCTCAGGGGTAATGCTCACTTCCTCTTCATGGATAGCAATGTCTGAGATGTTGAAGTCAGATGCTTTCAAGAAATGAAGGATGAATCTCTTTAACCGCCCATCTCTATCTCTAGTTATACGGCGTTTGGTAAAACCCATCAGACTGCTCTGCGGATACATAATTGGAGCGATTCTCTGGGAAAAGAAATCATATACCAGATTCAACCTTGATTTCTCAACATTTGACTTTCCAAATGCAGCAATAACCGTGCGTTTATTAAAGGTATTACCCTCAATAGCCTCTCTGCTTTTCTTTACCAATCCTACTTTGCCGCCAAAAACGATGTCTGTTGCATCCTTTTCAGGATTATACGTGCGCTTGTACAACAAAGTTGGCTGAACAGACGAATAAACCTGTAGGGTTTCCTCATAAATAACCTTGTTATCCAACACTAGATTAAGCTTATACTTCTCCCGGTTCAGATAGAAAGACATTTCAAACTGCGTCCGTTCCTTGTCCGATACATCATCAAGCAAGAAAGGCACAACTCCAATCTCGTCGCCTTTGTTCAAACCATCATTGACCATGAACTGAGAAAAGAAATCGAGTGCTTTCAAGATGTTTGTCTTACCTGAAGCATTAGACCCATAGATACAGCCTATCTTCAAAAGCGAGACACCATCAGCCACTTCTTCGGTATAGATATCACGAGAAGTATCATCATTCGTCGGAATAAAACTCAGCGTCTGCTCATCCCTCAACGAATAGAAATTCCTGATTTTGAATTCCGCTATCATAATTGTTCAGTATTAAACGACGGTTCAAATATATAAGAAATTTTCGAAATCGGCGATTATATTTTTAATCTTAGCATAATTTTCACAAAAATTATATATAGACTCTGTCATTTTGTCATTCTTTTGTCCATTGGCATCCAAATTGCCGATGTGAAAATGAGTCCTCGAATATAGAACCCTGCCACAAGGAGGCAGAGAGGATTCGATTCAATAATATGGAAGATGACATTATTCTTCAAGTTTGGAAAAAGGGACAAGCCGTACCAGGATACGACAGCTCCAAGTATAGAAAGGATCAGTGTGGAGCCTGGATGAGTTTCAATGAATATGGCGATCGCTCGTCAATCTACGGCTGGGAAATTGACCACATCACTCCGCAATCAAAAGGCGGCAGTGACGCATTATCGAATCTCCGTCCCTTGCAGTGGGAGAACAACATGGCAAAGTCTGATGGAAGGCTTAGCTGTGCTGTGACTTCAGAAGGAGACCATAACAAACGTCTCTAACAATTGCACCATTACTTAAATGGCAACTTATGGCAAATCGAGTAGGAGGAAAACGAAGTAGTTTTCTTCCTACTTTCGTTTTCCGATGTAAGCAGCAACTTTGTTTCGGCAGATTTCGGAATAATCACAATCAGCAGTTTTCAGAAGTTGGGAATCAGCAGATTTCGGAAAAGTAAGTTTTCCGAAACGTGACAATCCGGTTCTGCAAGTACGGTTGGATAGAAAAAACTTAAGTGCTATTTTTATAATGCTTGAAGTCATAAAAATAAGCACTTATGACACAAAACAATCTTATCACAATTGTTACTATGTGGAACAAAGTTAATGAATTGTCCCGTGAAAACCTATCTCAGCAGCAGATAGCGATCAAGCTCGGAATCCACCGGGACACAGTCCGCCGCTATCAAATGATGAGCGAATCGGAGTTCAACGAGCACCTTTACAAAGAGGCCTGACGTCATCCGTGCAAGCTTGATCCCTACAGAGACTTTATTGTGGACCAACTTGTTGCGGCGCAGTTTCTGTCGAGCGCGCAGGTATTGGATCACTTGAAGGAACACTTCCCAGACCTCCCGTCCGTATCTGAGCGGACCGTTTACAATGTCGTGAGGCGCATCCGAGAGGAAGAGGATATCGCCAAGGAGGCTGAACCCGGACGTTCTTTCTCTCACGTCGAAGATGCAGACTGGGGCCACTGCAGACCACCCGCCACCAAGATACTTGTCAATGAAAATGCACGTAATAGTCTCATTGTCACGCAAACGAAAAAAATTCGCCCGAATCCCGTATAACCCCACAGATTACTCCAAAATTCGAGCGACTAATTCATCTCTCTCCCCTACAGTC
>UMGH01026848.1_pt1 | contig 36921 bp, 36 predicted proteins | sample 1965231 | NCBI WGS metagenome assembly UMGH01 (sample SAMEA4836068, study PRJEB28245) | human gut metagenome | biome: gut microbiome; material: fecal sample | place: Denmark | collected 2008 | reverse complement strand
TTTTAAAGATTAAACGTGCATTCTCAATCATAATATTTTGTGTATTTTTGTAAGCCATAATTTTCAGTCTCCTTTAATATAAATTTAATTTTTCATACTCTTCGATGTTTCAAATATCAATCTTCATAGAACGGATGTAACCCGTAATCACCAACTATTAATGGTGGTTTAACGTAAGGATCATCAGACACAAACCATTCGAAATCCCCGTACTTATTGATTGTAGCAATAGCCGTATCAACCATTTCAATAAAATGTTTGTGATCGATATCCTCTTCTCGTCCTAATTGTTGAACCATTTCGGATTCCAACCATCGATAACCTTTTGATCCCGTTGCCGCATAATACTTACCGTCTTTTTCTCGATACAGGATTCCACCCCCACATCCAGGTTTAATAGGACAGAATCGTCCAATCTTACCAATAAATACATAATTGTGTTCACCTTCATCGAGTTTTTCGTTCATATCTAAATATAAAGTACTCGTAACCGATTTTGTCTCACATAAATCATCGAATTGAATATCTTCTTTTGAAAATAATCTCTTGAAGACATATGGGATTTGGAATTGAGTACCAGTTGCTGTCCATTTCCCGCCTTTCTTTTTATTATCGCCAGGAATATAACCGTACTGTTTCTCACAGTCTTCAGGACTAGCATACTTAGCAATATAAACAGCATCGTTAACTAAACACATACGATCATAAGTCGCCTCGTGTTCGAATTCGTATCCGTACTGTTTTGCAAAGTTCATTGTAAACTCAATAATCTCAGGAGTCGCATCCGGAATTTTAATAGAGTCCGTTTTGATATGAGCAACTTTAAAACCTCGTTTCATAATCTCGTCTTGAAGTGTTCGCATGAATAAGGCTCCTCGAAGAGCTACGATATTATTCTTATTACGAACATCTCTAAACGGATTATCAAAGTTAGCCGATGTTAACCCATAGACTGAGTTAATCGCAATCTTTAAAGCTTGAGCTAGATTGTTAGCCGTTGTTTCATCTTGTAAGTAAGGTGCTAATCGCCCTCCAAATAAGTGTCTTGCTTTTTCGAAATCACCACGTTTGATAGCAATACGTGTATCCAAAATATCTTTGAAGTTTTGAGTGTATTCCCCGAATGCGTTAAGATTAATAGCTGAGTTAGGGTGCATAGAAGCAACGTCCAACAACGCTACATTACCATACATACCAGGTTCGGCATAAACATAACCACCTTTTCCTAAGTCATCTCCTCGATAGATGTTTTTTCCATCGACATATTCATAACCAGGGAATGCGTTAATGATCTCCATAATAATCCCTCCTTAAAATATAAAAGAAAAAGAAGAGGCTGATTTCAAACCGGGTTTAAGGGATGGATGGAATACCCCGGCTCAAATATCAAGCTTCTCTTCTCTCTCATAACAGAGTTTGTTATTTTCGCGTATTAAAAGAATTGTTCACCCGTCGCTAAGTCTGTATAGACTAATTGTGGACGACGTTCTTTACCAAATATAATTCTCGTAGTTAGCGAGTTGGTTGTATCATTAACAGTCATACCAGCTAAGTCAGCCAAGATTTGTCTTGCGATGAAATCACCTTTTAGATGATTGAAGACCGCTTCTGTTGCGATAACATCATTATCACAATATTCTGCCACCTCAACCCAACGTTCTTCTGGTACAGGTTGATCCCAAGGTAGACCTAATTCTTGGTGATGAATACCTAATTCGATTTCCCATTTCTTAAGTGATTGCTTCTTAGCAGCAAAATCGTAAATATCAGTGTAGGATAGATTATAAGCTTCACCGAAGAACCCTTGTCCATTGTTAATGATGTTTTGTGACAGTTTATACAACTGTTCATTAGAATATCCCATCATTCGAGCATACACAATATGGTTGTCATATCGTCTACAGTTGAATCCAACCAGTCTGAATTTCAATAACTCTTCGATTTGTGCTGGTTTAGGGTTGATCATACGAACTATTTTTTGATCCTCACCTTCGAACTTCCAGTTCAGAAGAAATAGATTCGGGAAAACCTCAACGTCATAGAATATAATTTTATCGTGAGAACTTTCCATTGGTTCAGATGATTCTTTTGATTTAAACGGCATTTGGTGAACTAGTTTAATACAATAGTCTGCTTGATTTGTACTACCTGCAGCAAATGATAGGACCGCTGGTTTTAAATCCGATACATCATAATGTAGATCACTTTCATAAGCATCCGTTAAAATCTTATTGATGAAATCGATACTAGGTTTTGTACCTGGATGAATCTCTTTTCTGATATTTCGTTTAATTAGTGTGCGAATACCTTTTTCTGTCTTTACAGCTTCAAAGTTAACCACTTTATCCTCTCCTCTCAATGGTAAACCAGAACTTATGTTGGCTATCGGTAAATCATTACACTTCGTCAGTTTTCGTCTTAACGAACTCTTACCTGAATACACCTTAATCTCTACGTGGTCCGAATAGACCGAACTTAACTTCTTAGGATCACCTGTATAAATATAATGCAAGTGAACCCCTTTACCGCTCTTACTTAACTCACCATAAGTTGGTGGCCATTTGCTCGCTTCTTCTAGGTTTCGCTCTAAACATTTGTTTCCATTTTCGTCTGGAATATCAAAGTCAATAACGATATGATTCTCTGGGACTTTCACGTAATGTAATTTGCTAGTATCAATATCTTTCAATGTGGTTGAAACATTGTCCCATTTTTTAGTAGGCGTTCCTTTATCTGTTGCATATTGAGCAAAACAGTCTTCACATACTTCATCGAAGATAGAATCCGTATACTCAAATATCAATTTAGGTTTAGCCTCTACAATTTTGATTTCTTTGTCTTTTTGCTCTTCATCGAACTTCTCTTCTCTGAAACCAATATAATAACTTCGCACTCGAGTATCATCCTCAAGTCTATAACGTTCTTTATAATCTCTGAAGTAGTTTCGTAACTCTTCTTTAAATACTCGTTTAGACATCGGATATGGTACTTTGGCATCATCGCAGTAGTTCTTATACATCTCCCATGCGCATTTTAACGTTGTACCATTTTCCTTCTTAAATATAGGATAAGCATCAAGTACGTAGTTATAGAAATCATTCGATGCTCCCATCATTGAAATTGGAATATAATTATCGTACGCCCCAGGATTCTCGTTGAATACATCTAAACAGTGCTTTGCTATTGCCCCAAGCTCAAATGATACCCTATTCATAACCGAACGATATTCATTTGGACTCAGTTTATTTCCAGATGGCGATACGTCGATTAAACGTCGTATTAAACCCGACTTAGCATCCGTGATCTTTACTGGTTTATTTGTACCCATGTATAAGAAACAGTTAAAACGACTCGTATAAGCCGCTTTAAATTTCTCATTGACAGTCATTAATTCGTGTGAAACTAGACTGTTAAGACGTGTGTTATCTTCAATTCTTGATAAATCACCGTCGTGTTGTATTGCTACTAATGGGTTACTCTTAAAAGCCTCTAACGCAAACGAGTTACTACTCGATCCAAGTGCTCTAGCGTCGAACACCGAATAATATCCATCGAATAATTTCTGTATAATATTCAGGATGGTTGATTTACCTGTACCCGCTGAACCATAAAGTACCATAAACTTCTGTATAGTCTTTGATTCACCTGAGACAATAGAACCAATAGACCATTCGATTTTATGTCTCTCTTCTGGTGTATATAAAGTCGAAATTAGTTTATCGAATCCCGAATAATCTCCATCTTCTAACGGATATGGTAATCGTTTACTTGCGTAATCGGTCTTAGTTGTAACCATATTAGAGAATATCAATTTCTCATCTAGTGAGTGATATGAATCTCGCATCTGTCTTTGGCAATATTTATGCCAAACATCAATCATACCAGACTCCGCATCCCACATATGTAGAACACGAATTCTAGCATCGAATTTGTCTTTGTTCTCCTCCGCGTACTTATCAAGTTCTCTATCTATTAATTGTAACGCATCTTGCTCGTCCGTAGACCATAAACCTAGATCTTCCAACCAGATGGCGTAGAAATCGCCACCTCGTATCATTAAGTCGGAAGACTTTTTAATTATGAATCGTGGATAGATTTCAATAACCCCTTGTTTTGCAATTCGTGTCGAGATCATTAAGAAATCAATCATAAAATATCTCCCTCCTTTATATAACAACTCTATCTATTACTCTGTTATATAAAAACTATCTAAATACCAACATATTTGCTTCCATATCTCAACTTCTCTTAGATCGTCTTGACATCCTGGAATATGAATAATATTCCCTCGTCCGTCCGGCTCATAGTCTCTATCTAAGAAATTCGAGATTTGCCCATACACGTATTCCGAATCGAACTTTCGATCAGTCATCCAAGATAAATCCAAGTTATCAAGCATTCTCCAGAACCAATGACGAATATCCATTTCGCCTGTAATATTTTCCATATGTAGTGCTATTGCGACTAGTACCTCCAATACCGTACAAGGATCCTCCCAATCCATTATACGTTCGTCTCCTCCGTCGCTAACATAGTACCATCTTAAATTCTCTCCGTCTAATGCTCTGTTCTCGTCATAGTCGACCGAATATCTAAAATCCATATCGTGTAACATAGTGAATAGTTTCCTATATCCCCAGCCATCCTCTCCATAAATGACTTGAGAATATAACCACTCAAAGTAATCATCTAATACTGTATCCATCTTATCACCTCCATTCCATCGCTAGGTGATAATTATAGTTGATGAGGTTTCTTCTCTTTAACAATCGATGGCTCTTTAACAATCCATTGTTCTTTTAGATCTGAATGATTCCAATCGTCTCGAATAACCTCGTAATCAGTCTTGTAAATATCATTTCGTACATAGATCGACGATGCCCCGAACTCTTCAAAGACCTTTAAGTTTTCTAAACCAACAACAATATCTGGTTCCTCGATTACTTCATCTACATCATCAACTAAAACCCCATCTGCGAAATATGTTAATGTCATTGTATCGTATTCTGGGTCCTCTCCAAACTCAGATGGATCGATAATGAACGGATCATCAAATCGCGTTGGTTCCTCTTGTGGTTTATACGTAGATGCTAATTTGTTATAGTTAACATAAGTTCTTTTGTTTGAATCATTTTTAATCTCTTGTACTACTTCTTTTACTTCTTCTACTACTTCTTTTACCTCTTCCACTACTTCATCAGTAGCTTCTACCGATTTACTTCTATAGTATTCGCGAACCTCTTCAATTTCTTCTTTAGCATCAGCTAATACTTTATTCTTAATAACGCATGCTCCGGCTACAGCACCAATAGCTAAACCGGCAGCAAATATAAATAAACCTTTCATGGTTTATACCTCCTTTTTCTCCGTATTATTGTCAATTATAAATCCAATAGCTCCACCTATTACGGCTAAAGCACTCATATATGGATGTCGTTCTAAAAAATCAAAGATTACGTCTAATTTATCCATGTCGTCTACGACCTCCTTTTCCGTAAACAACACTTCCAATAGCAAGACCTGCGATAAAACCGCAAGTCAATCCAAATATAACGCCTTTTTGACACATATTCATAATAACACCTCTTCGTTTATTTTGACTACATTAAATCCCAAATATTACCATCAACATTGAAATCTAATAGAATAGTTGGCTCATATCCATTTACAAATGCACGAACACGATCGTTACTCATATTGTAAATACCGAAGTCAACGAAGTTGTCTCCTTTTGTGTTTTTAGGATCATAAATCCAACCAACAATTTGTCCTGCTTTAGTTTTGTCGATACCTAACATGTCATATACATCATTTAAGAATAAACGTCCTTTTGCGCGTAATAAATCATTCGCATATTGTTGTTGTGCTTTTAAGAACATTAAGTTGTACTCTGGATCTTTTTGCCAATATGGACTTGATTCATCAAAGAAACGTGCATAATCAGAATATAAATCAGGATTCATTGTTTTAATAGTTTCAGTTACTGTTGTTTCAGTTCCATCTTCGTTTTCGATAGTTGTTAAAACTTCTTCAGCTTTAATTCCATATCGAATTTCTTTCTCTACTTCTTCGCCTACACGATCAATAACACGTTGTTTGTATTCTTTAAATGATTTATCAACTGTTAAATATGCAGCCGATAATGCAGCATTACGTTTTTGCATTACATTGTGTGAAGCTAATAAACATGTGATCGATAAAGTACCTAAAGCAACTGACGGTGCATATAATTTAGCAACTTTAACTCCCGTTTGAATATAATTGATCGCTAAATCTTTTTTAGCATCTTCTTGAGTATATTTTTCTTGGTACTCTGGATTCGCTTCAACCTCTACGATTTTATCACGAGTCTCTTTACACTCATCTAAAATATCATTTAATTTCATTGTTGCTTTACAAGCCATCACAGTTGTTGTTACAACACCAATAACACCTACACCCATTAAGATCTCAGGACTGTGTTTCTCAACTTTACCTTTAACAGTATTACATACATTTACGATTTGTTGTTTCATTTTTAATTCGCTCCTTTTTATTTTAATTTTTTAATTTGATTTAGTTTAAACCTTTCATAGTTTTCATTTTTCCATAAAGTAATTTACCAGCACAATAACCCATCATCATATATCCAGCAATAATCATTAAATTTGCCATAATTAACATCTCCTTTAAATAATATTATTGTTGATAATAATCACAACTGTTTCAGGATTATCAGATGAGTGTCTCATTTTTAAATATCCTAAAACAATAAGGCCAGCCATTACACCGGCCCCGATAGCTACTTCGCGTTTGTTGTTTCGAATCATACCACCTAATTCTTCTTTCTTTTCTTCGATAATAGTATCGAAAGCTTTAATTGTCATTTTTCGTTTTTTCTCTTCTAGAAAATCTTTAATTAATTGCATCTTGTTTGTCCTCCAGTTGTTCTGCTAAACTAATAGTAATTAATTGACTACATGTTGTTAAAATAAGCACTATTTTCTCCAATGAACGAAGAAAAGCAATACAACAGATAGCACCTAGAATATATAAGGCGTTTACACCTAATAATTTGTATAAAAATAAAGCAAATAAAGCGTCTAGAATAAGCATATGACTCCCTCCACAATTTCCAATTAATCAAACGGTAAAGCCTTTGGTAGTTTTAGTAAATATCCATCGCGAACACGTTGAACATCTGTACTTCTTAAATGAGTCCATCCGTATTTATTATCCGTGTAACTTCCATTGATACCTACTAAGTCGTATAAATCAGCAACACTAACCATTCCATAACTGTCGATTAAATCTTGCATACGATCAAGAACTTCCTCCGCCTCTCGACGAGTATCTAAAATAATATCATCATAATTATAACCTCTAGAACGTGTTCTTGCCCCTCGATCATAATCACGATCACGCTCATAGTATTTTGTATAAGATACACGAGATTCGTTTCGACCACGACTCTTAGCTTTTGATTCACCATACAATAACATATCAATACCACTCGTTACCATTTCAGAAATTGCTTTCTTAGCTGCTGGTAATAAGACTTCTTGAATAATATAATCTTTTACACTATGAACATCTTCAGCAATGAATACGTCCGCCAATTTTCGAACTTCATTCTTTTTACGAGTTTTACCTATTGCTACTCGTTCTACTTTTTTAGGAGGCATTACTTCTCCTGAATTCTCTTCTTTACCTCTGTGTGAATTTCCCTTGTACTCAACCATAATTAACATCTCCTTTATTTAATTTAAAAACGAAAAAGAAAGAGTATATGCGGAATCGAACCGCAACCCACCGACAATTAAGTCAGCTCTCACCAAGTTCACTCTTTCTCATAACAGCACTTGTAAATTTCGCGCACTACATGAAACGATCAAATCCGTATTGAGGTGGATTATCGAAATGCATCACGATACAAGGTTCATCATTCTCCGAGATAATAGAACTGAATGAAACTTCAATCATTCCTTTTGAAATATCCCAACCTTGTTCGTATCCAATGTCAGTACCTTTCAATCCAAGCTCGTAATAGAATTCATTTAATGATAATATGTTATCGTTTAATAATTTGTAATTCATATCATTTACGGCTTTTTGGATTTTATCGATATCTGATTTGAAATATCGTCCTGATAACATGTCGTAACACAAATAGTCGTCCTTACCTAAACAAGTAATAACAGGTCTATCTTCCACTCTATCTTTCGCGATAGAATCTCGGATTTCTTTTTCTTTCTCTTCTCCGACTACCTCTACTACTTTATTTCGATATTCTAATAGTGCGGATTCAGATAACTTATATGCCCCAGCTAACATTGCGTTTCTCTTATTATTGGTTGAAGTCGCGGCAATAATACAAGCTGCCGATGTACAATAACCAATGGTTGCTGGAATATAACATTTCCAAGTCTTTTTAACTTTCTCTAAGTTTGTTAAGTCTTCGTCTTCTTGAGCTAAAATATCAAGAGCCTTTGGTGTCGCCTTAACGGCTAATACTGTACTTGTAAGCATCCCAGCTAATCCCATACCAACCAAAATCTCAGGACTTTTTTCTGTTGCTTTAGTGATAATATTATTTCTAATTTCTTTGAAATTCATAAATACATCCTCCTAAATATAAATAGTTCGAAAGTAAAAGAACAAGCCTTTGCGGCTTATTCTCCTTGATTAAGATTAGCTAATTGTTCGGCGATAGCTTTTGCTACTTTTTCATTAATCGTATTGTCCATTTTCTTATCATTAGCGTAGCCTGTTAACGCTGTTCCTACTAACGCAAACGCACCACCTAATAATCCTACAACTTGAACAGTATCGATTTTTAAATTTTTCATAAAAACACTCTCCTTTAAATTATTTAGTCTTTCTCATAACAGCACTTGTGAATTTCGCGTATTATATATAAAACGAAAAAGAAAGAGTATATGCGGAATCGAACCACAATGCACCGACAACTAAGTCGGCTCTAACCTAGTTCACTCTTTCTCATAACAGCACTTGTAAATTTCGCGTATTAGTAAGTGAATACTTGATAGTCTGCCGATGGGTCCATATTAAATTTTAACGATAAGGCTGTTAAACCATCTTTTGTCTCTATTTCCTCATATAATAATTCAATCCATGAGAACCCTAAACATTCCCAATCTTTAAACGCTGACCAACCAACATCTTCACCTGTTTCAATCGGAGCTAGATTCAAGAATTCATATACCTCATTTAGTTTCATCTCACCTAAGAAATTAAACATACGATTAATCTTATACTCGGCCTCCTTAATCTCGTACATACTCATTTCGAAATATCTTTTCGAGTATTCATCATAGAATAAACGTGTCTCATGAAGCGATCCGTACTGATTGTATAATTCAATCTCCTTTTGTAATTCATGATCAACTTTAGTCGCTCCATCTTCTCCAAATACTTCTTTTACTTTACGTCTGTATTCTTCGTATGAACTATTTAAATACGTATAGGCACTCATTAATGATGCTTGTTTCACCTTATTTACTCGATTAGCACCTAAGATACATGTTACTGTTGCTAGACCTGTTAGTACGGCTGGAATATAAGCAGGAGCTACAGCTAAAACTTTCTCTGTTTTTGTTAACGAATAACCATACTCGGCTTGTTTAAATTCCTCCTTTTGTTCTAGCAAATATAAAGCTTTAGGAGTCGCTTTAGCCGCTAATACAGCAGTCGACGCAACACCAACTACACCTAACCCTGTTAGAATATTTACGCTATTATTACTGCAGAAATTTTTCACTTTGTTCATTTTAATTACCCCTTTCATTTTAACAAAAACAAAAGACCGCGTTAACGGTCTATATTTCTTTGATTAGAACTACTTTTTAAATTTGAATAATGATGATAAAGATTTACCTGCCATTGTAGTAAAGCTGTAATCTTTCTCGAATTCACAAATCATATAGGCGAATCCTTTCTTACATGCGGCCTCGATTAAAGGTGCTGCTACGACAACCGCTCCGATTTCAACAACCTTCACTAGTCTATCTCTATTTTTAGAATCTCGCTCGTTCTTAATCCCGTCAAGATCATTTTTGGTCTTATCTAGTTCATTTTGTCTATCGATGGCTTTCATAGCTTCCTCAAACGCTGCTGCTGCTTCGTCTGGATTTTCCCCCAATGATTTCTTTAAACGATCATTGATAACCTCTTCTAACAATTTTTTGTTATCTTCATTCATATTAACCTCTCCTTTTAAATCAATTCTTCTCATAACATAACGAGTTATTTTCGCGTAATTCTAACTAACAAATATCTCCTTCTATGGAGTTTGTTAAAGTCCTCAATTGTTAATTTGTAGATGTCTTTATTCGCGTCACTCTCATTAACATCGAATGTACCATTAGCGAATCTCGCTTTAATAAATATCCACGTAAGGATAACCCCTGTTATACAGCCTAGAATATACACCAACCAATTGATTATATATTCCATATAAATCCTCCTTTACTTATTTTAGAAATATAAAAGAAAGAGTATATGCGGAATCGAACCACAACATCATTTTTTAGATGATTTCTAACCAAGTTCACTCTTTCTCATAACAGTACTTGTAAATTTCGCGTAAATATAATTATTATAATTTCTCAGTGTAACTTAAGTTAATCCATCCTGCTCCTGATTTTAATTGCCCCCAACCATTTTGAGTTGATACGATAGTGTAAACTTCACCTTTCTTAACCGAAGTTACAACCTCGCAAGAAGTAGATGGGCCTTTACGTACGTTTAAGCTACCAGTATTAATTTTAACTTTGTATTCGGAAGATTTGGTAGTGGTACTTGTTTTCTCAGTGTAGCTTAAGTTAATCCATCCTGCTCCCGATTTTAGTTTACCCCATCCATTTTGAGTCTCAACAATAGTGTAAACTTCACCTTTTCGGATTGAAGTAGTTACCGCATAAGAAACACCAGGACCTTTACGCACATTTAAAGAATCAGCTGTTACTCGTACTGTGTAATTCGTTGTGGTAGGTGTATTTGTTTGTGGTTTTGTTCCACTAAGTTTATTTAATTCCGCTTGAATCATGTTTAGGAAACGCTGCCACCCTAAGTCTAACGTACGATGAGGACATTGTTTCTTAGCAAAGTCTTGGTGTTTCTTAACTTTATCGATCCCCCATCCACGAGCTTTTAATTCTTTAGCTAAGAATTCAGCACAATTTTGTTCGCATTTTTTAAATGTTTCTAAGTCACCGGTAGAGCGACAAATCTCAATGTGGATGTGTTCTCTATTACCGCTACCTTTAGATCCATCTCCACTTGCCCAAGCGTTTCGATTAGTCGGTAAACCTTGAATAACGTCTTTTTCATCTACCGCATAATGATATGAAACTTGATTATTGTTACTAATCATATATTTGATTTCACTCTCGGCACTTGCATCATTTGCCGTATTGTGTACGCAGAAACCTTTTGGTGTCATTTCATACGGACATTTGACGTTGTATTTTGATTGTGATACTAGGTTCTTTTTGAATGTATAACTCATTTACATCATCCCTTTCGTATTTACTTTTTTAGTTTGAATTCTGTCTAAACCTTTCGTTGAATTGTCGTTCCAGATACCAAGAAACGCCGTGATAACAGCGATGATTGCTACTGGATTAGATAGAATATCAAGTAAGGCTTTGTATAACAGCGGCCAGCTTGTTAGCTGTTGGAAATCGATCCCTGCCGCACTAAAGAATAACGCAAATACAGACAACCAGAAATAAGGATTTTTAAATTTCTCATTCATTATTCATCATCTCCATTCGTAGTATCTTCTTGATTATTTTGAAGTTGTTTGAGTTGAGCTTTAAGTACGATATTCTCGTTAATTAATCTAGCTAATTCCTCTTTATACGCTTCAATAACTAATTCTACTTCGATTTGCATTTCTCATCACCTCCTCTAAATTAAATTTATAAGCATCGTTAACACCGCACTAAATACCGCTAACCCCAAAGAGATAAATACACCCGTTTGTTGTTTCTTACTGTCGTGCATACTCCCTCTTACAAATTCTTCCATATTATCGTTTCGCTTCTCTAACATCTTGATAATTCGATCATGTTCTCTATTTTGAGCTTCAAGGGTATCAATTCTAGATGAAAGTTTCTGTTCTTCAAGATTTGACAATTTAGCTCGAACGTAAGACATATCCTGTACAAGTTGTAGTAGGAGTTCTTGTGTTTTGTCTTCTCCCAATAGTATCACCCCCTTTAAATATAATTCAACCCTCTAATCTAAAGTTCGCGTTAGCATACGTTCGATGTTAGCTAATCTAGTTTTTAGTTCTTCATTTTCACGTTTCAAACACTCGTATTGTTCGTTACGAATTTGGATTTCTTTTTTTAATCCTCCCATAACTGCCGTAGCTAATCCATAAGCATTAATACCAAGAAGTGTATCTGTCGTTCCGTCCTCTTTTTCATACTCACTCTCGATCAGGATACCTTTAGAACATTCATACTTTTGAATATCTTGCGCCATGATACCAATATGGATATTGACGTCATTTTTACTGTTTTCCATGGCCATTTTACCTAATCTATTCTTTGATAACTTCTCTTTACTCTTATTCAGCATTATATAATTATAAATATCTGTATTTTTGATCATCTCAAAGCAGTCATCAATGTTTGTGAATCCTTGTTTTACTTTGAAGCGCTCATCGGATGTTTGTATAGTACCGTTTGCAGCCCAAACCGAATGCCATCGATACCCTGATGAACCTAAATATGTTGTCGCACTAGTTGCAGGACATAACCATTTTGCTTGTGCGTAGATAGTATTAGCTCCAGTTTTAGCTGTCAACCAAATATCACCTAGATCATTAGTCAACCCATTAACATACATCTCTTTAACGTATCCTTTACTGAATCGCCAACTAGAGGTACCTAATGAACTACTAGACGACGGCCAACTACTCCCGCTACTAGCAGATGGGAGTAAACCATTTGTAGTTGTTCGTATCCAGTTAGATGTGGATCCATCGTTTAATGTCATTCCTTGGTATCCGTTAGCGCTAACCAAAGCCTTAGCAGCGCCTATATCCGCAGGGGTTGGTTTACTCCCAGATGTGTAGACCTTGTAGGATGTCGAGCCGTTCCACCAAGTAGGCGCATTAGCTGAGCAAAATGCAACATTAGCTCCCACATCACCTAAATCAATCCCGCCATGACTTGCTATTTTCGCGATATTTCTATTAGTCCCGCTTGAATTTGCCCCTTGGATAACCGAACCATACCTAACCCATATATAATTATCTCTTAGGATATTATAATCGCTATAGGTTAATCGCCCATCGTCTTTTAATTGGATGTATTTTCCACTTTTATTATTATGAATATAAACATCAGTGCCTCCCGTACCCATGACAAGATTTTTACCATTTCCCGTCATGGTGATACTACCTCTAGAAATTAGAGTTCTTTGAGTTGTTGCGCCAGTGCCTTGATGTATATCAATTTGATGGGGTTGTATTTTTACTTCTCCAGTATTCGTTTCATATTCACCAGTCTTGTGTATTCTTATTTTATCAATATCTACATCCACATATCTCCACCAACTACTAAGGGTTCCATCATCGTTGTATGTTTCGCCGTGTAATCCGTTACTTCCGACTCTATAGACGCCGTCTGTAAAAATATTATAATTGGGGGCTAATGCAAATTCGATACTTTTTGAATAGATACCGTCTTTATTTGCTTGAAATAGGATATTATTCGAAGCGTCTTGTACCTTAATATAACCGTTACCATTACTTGATCCACCTGCTTCGAAGTTTGTCCCTTTGAAGGTACCTGAAGTAATCGAGTTGGCAGAGATGGTCCCGGTTGTAATTTTACTACCATTAATCGTTGTTGAGCCGCTGTTGATAGCATTAACAACTACTGCACCGGTTAACTCAATCTTGCTCGCGTTGATCTTCACACTTTCAGCAGTTTGATTGATGGATGAGATAATAGTGGTCTTGTCGACTTTACCGGTTAGATTATTTTTATATGTCGCAGAACTCGTTACTGTCGATACGATCGCATCAGATGTTATCTTCTGCTCTGCCGTACTAACCCTTGTTGATAAGGATGAGATGGTATTATCTACATCTTCCGGTGCAGGGGACCAATCGGTACCAACTGTTCCTTTTTCTAGTTTCCAGCCCGCCCAATAAATATAGTTAGTATTGGTTGCGGTATTAACTTCGATTCTTGCATCGACCCTATCTAGTGTCCCCGCATCTGCCACAAAAGGGAACCATACTTGTTTCCATGTAGGCGTAACTGTGAAATTATTATATGCTTTACTAGAGCCGGCGGTATTCCCCGTACCCATTGTTCTGTGTGCGGTAACATTAAGTGTTACATTCTGATCTGATTTTATATAAACCGATAGAACCAACTTGTCGCCTACTTTAAAACCACCTCTTTGTGCGATAGCTTTAAGGTTAAAATATCGTCCGGACCATGCCGTATTGGTTTTTACAGCTGTTATACCTCCGAATAAATCACTAGCCGTTGTTACAGTCCCACCGCCAGAGGCGAAATCATTAGTTGCCGTTTTACTTCCTATTGCTAAATTTCGTCCTCCGACTTGAATTCCATCGATTTTATTTTGAACATTTGTTTTGGTTTCGTATGTACTTGAAACGGATGAAGTGATCGCATCCTTAGCGATTTTTATTTGACTATCGGTTTGTGTCTTAGTGTAGTAATTTGCAATAGTGGTATTTAAGGTGTTATTTGCGCTAGTTATAGCATCATTTTTAGCTTGTGTTATGTCCGTTGTGACGTCTTCTGGTGCTGGCGACCAATCTGTTGCGACGGTACCGATCTCTAATTTTGGTTTTCGAACATAAACTGTACCCGTTTTTCCAGTTTGTTTCTTGAATTGAATTTGGTATCTTGTTGCACTTGCTATTTCATTAACACTTGTTGGGTCAAAGGTGTATGACACTCGCTTCCAAGGTTCGCTTGCTAATAATTTAAATCCAGTAGATACAACGACATTTGTGATTTCTTTTACTCGTGTTGAGCCATTATAAGCACCGAAACTGAATGCTAAAATTCCAGCATTACTTTCGTAATATTCAAATGAAATAGTTAATTTAGAAGTTAAAGTATTAATATATGGATACACAGGTATCTGACACTCTAGCCACTCTGTGCTGGTGGTGACGATTTCTAGTTTTTTAAATCCTTCATTACCTGTATCTGAAACACTCCATGCTCCTTTATTAACATTTGAAATTAACTTACTTTGAGAAACGAGGTTACGACCTCCGATTTGAGTACTGTCTACGAGTTCCTCAACCTTTGTGATTTCTGTTTCCAGTGATTTAACGCTTAAATCGATAGCATCTTTAGCTACTTTAATTTGACTATCTGTTTGTGTCTTAGTGTAATAATTAGCTATTGTGGTATTTAAAGTTGAATTCGCCGAATTAATCGCTTCCGTTTTCTTTGTATCAGCGTAAGACTTAGCTGAGGTCAAAGCGTTATTAGCTTTTGTCGTCGCGTCCGACGAAGCTGTTGAGATAGCGCTATTAACCTTACTAGTGACATTTGTTTTGGTTTCATATGTTTGAGATATCCCTAAGTTAATCGCATCCTTAGCTATTTTGATTTGTGAGTCGGTTTGAGTTTTAGTGTAGTAATTTGCTATTGTGGTATTTAAGGTGTTATTAGCACTTGTGATGGCTTCTGATTTCTTTGTATCAGCGTAGGACTTGGCTGAGGTTAAAGCGTTATTCGCCTTAGACGTTGCGTCCGATGAAGCTGTAGAAATGGCTTCGGATTTCTTTGTGTCGGCGTATGATTTAGCACTTGTCAGCGTGCTACTGATTTGTGATGAGACGCTCGATTTAGTTTCGTAAGTTTGAGAGACCCCTAATTCAATAGCATCTTTACTTATTTTGATTTGTGAGTCGGTATAATTTTTAGATGTTGTTATTGCATTATCAATCGATGTATCAACGTCCTCTGGTGCAGGTGTCCAATCGGTTGCTTTGGTTCCTTTTTCCACTTTAAGCATCTTCCATTGTACCGAACCGCTTTGTACGTAATCATGTCTGACAGATAACTGCCAATAGGTATTCTTAAGATGATCCGCTGTTACGGTGAAACTATACAAGAACGTATATTCACCACTACCGCTTATATTTATTTTTGAGGAACCATAGAAAGCCCCAGGGCTCCAACCGGTAACATTACCCTCACCTTGAAGATTACATTTTGCAGTCTGTCCGCTTGCTGCTACTATGTCTGTGTATTTATATATCATTTTGACATATACCGTATCACCAACATTTAACCCATCAGTTAGAACTTTAGATACTGTAGGAGATATATTAGTTCCCCCTGTGAATTTAGTATAAGGGGTAGAGAATGAACTTGAGGTTAGTTGGGCTAAATTTCTACCACCAATTTTAATATTATTAACGGCATTAGATACCTTGTTATTTACTTCAGTTTTTGTCTCATATACTTTCGAAATACCAAGATTTATTTCATCCTTAGCAACACTAATAGCAGAGCTCATTTGTTCGGTTGTTGAGTAATTAGCTTTAATATTATTATCGATCGTTTTAACTTCATTTTTCGTCGCATAGGTACTGCTAACAGACGCTGTGATTTCATCAACTTTCTGATTAATAGCACTATTCATGGCCGATGTCGTTGAATAATTACTTGATAAGTTATTCTTAACATCGTTAACGCTCGTTTTAGTAGCGTATGTATTATTAACGGTTGTTTTAAAACCGTCTAAATTTTGTTGTAATGATGTGTATTTAGATGTGAGCGTATTCGTTGTTTCAACCACATTACCCTCTAAATCCGTAACTTGTTTCTTTATCGCAGTATCTTCAGCTAGTAACGTACTAATACTTGATTTATTCGCTTCTATTTTCGAAGTGTTCGATTGAATTTTATCCGTGATTGTGGTTAAATCACTATCGATATCTTTAATGGTATCAACTTGTGTCTTTAACGATTTGAACGCTACTTCTAACGATTGGTTTTGTTCGTCCAGATAAATCTTATTAGATTTGATAGTTGTTGTATTATCGTTGTTGATCTCCGTCACAACAGATGAAATATCCAATTTACCTCCAGATATAGCAGCGTTATCACTAACCATATCGTTAACGATTAAACCGTCAGCTATAGCCGAAGCTGTGATCCCATTTTGATTTATTATCTGTCCTTGTCCGTCTTCCCCGTATAAAGCGAATGTGAAGTCGTTCGATGCATCCCTACCAATCTGAATTCGAACATTTCCATTCTTATCAGTGAATTGTTGAGTTGCGCCTGATATACGCATCCCACCATCTTCGCTACCAATAACCACGCTATTAGTATTTATTCGACCTGCGTTTATTTTAGCAGCATTTACAGTATCAATCATCGCATCTTTAATAAATGCATCTTCCATCGTTACTTTATCAGCAGTAATGTTAAACGATAAGATGTTATCACTCGTTAAGTTACCACTAACAAGGGTTTTTATTTCTGCAAAGTCCGCGTCCAGCACTTCAATCTCGGCTTTAGTCGCTTCTAAGTCTTCTATCGTAGCTTTATCGGCTACTAGGTTTTCGATTTCCGCATCTTTAACTTTTAAATCCTCAATTACAGCATTAACTGCTTCTAGATCTTCGATGTCAGCTTTGTCTGCTACAAGATCCTCGATCTGAGCGTGTTTCACTTTTAAGTTCTGAATATCAGCATTAACTGCATTTAAATCGTTTATGGTTGCTTTATCAGCTACTAGATTCTCAATTTCTGCATCTTTAACTTTTAGATTCTCGATTACAGCATTAACTGCTTCTAGATCTTCGATGTCAGCTTTGTCGATAATCGCATTTTCTATCTCCGCGTCTTTTACTTTTAAATTCTCTATAACAGCATTCGTTGCTTCTAGATCTTCGATGTCAGCTTTACCTACTATTAAATTTTCAATTGTCGCTTTATATGCTTCTAATTCATTCACACTTACTTTATCAGCAACAACCGTTTCAAATACACCTATTTGCTCGGTTACAGTCTCAACAACCTTGTCTACTCGATTACCACTTGCTGATGGTGCTGTTACGTTTCCTGTTACTGTAGCTCTATGGTCTTTAATCATTACGGTAACACGTTCACCATCCTCGATATCCGTTGTTGTATCTGTTGGTGTTAGTAAATCCGAACCGTCTATTTTGACATATTTACCATCGCTTGCTTGTACGATGGTGGCGTATACTATTCCTTCTTTCGGTTTTTCTTTATTACCGTTCGTCACTTTAACGAATTCCGATATTATGTCGTATGATAATCCCATATAATCACCCCCATAATTCAGTTGTAAATACGGCTTTTTCTGTTACAGGACAACCAGACTCACATTTGATACTTTGATTTATGACTTTAGCTTTAACGTTATTTATCCCTGCTCTAGAGTAATTTAAACGAACACAATCACCGATTCGTACAGGACAATATCCGTGTGTATACGTAACTGTATACTCTAAAGAGGATAATTCTTTAAGTGTTTTCTCAGCGTATTCTTGTACTCGCTTTTGATTAGGATTACCTAATAAACTAGGATTACTTTCCCGATGTGTTATTTCTCTACCTCTATTAACCGTTGATGTGGGACTTGATGGGTCGTCATTAACAGCTCTCCCTACGAAATATTCGGTACCGTTAGAATAGATGACCTCCACAACATTCGGAATCCCGTATAAATCTCGATCAACAGTTAATTCAGGATAAAGAATTGAGCTATTCGAATCGTCATAAGTCCATATCGGTTGTAGTGACATTGTATCTTGCTCTGGTGTAAAATATACTCGTCCGACTTCATCTAGTGCTAATGATGAATCAGCATTGGCTAATAAATCACGAACGAATGTAATCCATGTATCGTCGATATTTGCTACGAAATTATAATTTAGCGTATCGTCTTTTGTTGTTTTAATAATCGGTGCTCTTACCTGTTCTCGTACAATTCGATGTGCTACATCAAATATATTTTCACCTTCTAGAATAGAGTACCCAAGCGGTGTTGGGTTCTCTTTTAGTTCTAAAAGTGGCGTATAAGCATCTAGAGTTACACTCTTTGTTTTACCATCGAAACTGTAGGATGGTGATTGTACTAAAAATGTACCTAAAGAATGTTTTTCTCTTAATCCATTTTGAATTGTCACGAGGTAGACTCGAACATAACATTCGCCGATTGAATCGGTAGTTGTGATACTAGCTGATCCCAGTGTCTCTAGAGTTAGATCTCTATTTATCGTACTGTCTAAAACACCATCGAGTTTTCGAATATCCCTCCATGTCCCAGGATCAACCACATAGTATTCAAATGTTTGCTGCATCGTTTTAGTCCAGTCTGGCATATTACATACCTCCTTCTACACGTTTAATTTCTAAAGTTACTGGTATTGTCATTTCTCTATGTTTTTGCGAGAATGATACGGAAATATTAGCCCAGTAACCACTTCCTGATGGTTCTCTAACATAAACATCACCTGCGTATATAGCAAGTCTTCTTAGTCCATATAATGTACTTTTATCTGTTTTAGGAATATCAACATTCCATGTCGACGATGTCCCTAATTGTGTTCCGTAATAACTTACTGGATGGGAACGTCCAATATACTCTATTAATGAAACATCCATCGTATTACTGTCGGATACGTCAATGTTGTACGGTAATTTTAACACCGAACCCGCCCAAGTAACTTCATCGATTGGATCATCCCCCATAACTTGAAGATTGCTCCATGTTTCATCCCATTGTATCACTACTGATTTAACACCTACTGTGTAACCTGGAAGATCTGCATAACTTATGTTTCCTGTTGTTGTGTCAGTTGATACAATTCGATACTTAGCTGAATCTAAAGGGGGATGTGGATCCGTAACATATATACTATCCGTATTACTGATATCGGTAGCTATTGTAGTGAAGCGTCCATCGTATTCATGTCTATATACCGATAACGTCACATTTTCAACTAGATTCTCTCTATCAGATTGAACAACCGTGAAATACGTAGAGGTTGAAGTTGAATCGACTCCGAGAAACACTAAGTCATCCATATCGGTCAATGCGTTATTAACAGATGAACCTTCCAATGGATCTATAACGGTTGACGTTCTCTTATATGTGTTGTCTGCTGAATTATATGTGACTTTATAGAAAATATAAGGACGTTCGGTACAATACGGGCGTATGTACGCACTTAATGTTTTCTCGTCAAACATTACCTCAGCAGTCGGATAATACTCCGTCTCATCTAATGAAACTCGGAATGTTACTTTCTCTTCTTCGGTTAAACCGGTGTCCATCGTCACAACGCATGATAACTCATATCGACAGTTGTTTTCGAGATCGATGTCACCTGGCGTCATTTTTACACTTAGAGTTTGTGTATTAATATCGTAGAATTTGGAGAATATCTCTTGTCCTTCTGCAATCATTTTGACGTTTCCGTATTCATCCACCGTTTCATATGAGTCTTTAGAAATCACAGATATATGGAACCCGATAGGTTTTTGCGAATCAGGCCCCGCATTTGCTGTTACGTAGAATGGGTATTTCGTCACTTCTTTTATTGCGGAGCTAGCTGCTTGATCATTTGATAAGATCAAAGACAGTGATGGTGGAGCATATATACTTATCATTCTTGTGGCTGACCATGGACCGTATTCACCTGTAACGCCGGCGGTTCTAACCAACCATTTGATAGATGCTCCTTCAGTGAACGAACGTGTCGATAAGTAGTAATAACTAACGTCATCGCTTACGTTGGTTTTTAATACTTCTTTTATTACAGGTGTTCCATTATTAGCCGTATACTTAAGTTCGGCTTTTGTTTCTTTTGAGCCGTCTTTTGAATTATGCATCCAGTATAATTTCATTTCTTCTCCAACTACAGCTGTCGAGGTTGACGACCAAGTTGTTGGGGCTGCTGGTACTCCTCCTAATACGATTGAGCTTGCTTCGGTCCAGTCAGATTGACCTTGATCGTTTACAGCTCTAACTCGGAAGAAGTACTTTTCACCGCTGGTTAACCCGGTTATCGTATAGCGAGGTTCGGCAACATTGTTTATAGTTGTCGACGCGTTAGACGCTCCCAGGTAATCTAAAACCGTAGCATATTCTATATCATACGTCTCAGCAGTAGTTACCTTAGACCAAGTTAACGAAACAACCGTTTCAGATACTGCTCGAAGTTCGGTAATCTCTGTTGGTTTATTAGGTTTCGTATGTACATTATCAGAATATCCAGTCCATTCACCATATATCTTATTCTTAACTGGTCTACATCGAACTTTATAATCATAACCAGGTGAAACATTACATGAATATTTAGCAACACTTGTTGATGGTTTGGACTTACCAACTTTGTATATTTTCGAATCATTTTGAACGATTTCGAATTCTACTTCATCTACACCACTAGACACTCCACTAATTTCAATTTTTAACGTATAATCTTCAAGAGTTACTGTTGGTGTTCCAGATGGCGTATCAGGAGGAAGATCTTTCATATAATAAAATTTCTCCGTCGACCATTGTGCGGTCCAATGAGGTGTATCCACATCGTTTACTTTATGAGTTGTAGCGATTGGTTTTACTTGGAAAGAAATATATGTTGCATTTTCAGGTGGTGTATACGTACTTTGAGGTCTAGAATTATCGATCGAATCCACCGATGTCGTACTACCTGTAAATTTAATATTGTTAGCTGTTCCATAAAACCAACGTATGTCGAATTTATCGGTATAACCTCTACTCCACGACCATGTAGCAAAGAAGGTTCTATCGGTATCAGCCTGTAACCCGAAAGCTGTTATTGTAGCTTGAGTTGGTAGACTTTTTACCGGCGTTGATGATGTTGATGGTTTAGATGGTGTAACGGTAACTGTTTCGGAAATCTTTAACACTTGACCGACGTAGATTAAATTCACATTGGCGATATTATTTAATTTAGCCAAATAATTAACAGTTGTTCCATACTTCTTAGCTATCGCACTTAAAGTATCACCTTTAACAACCGTATGTGTTTTATAAGTAGCCATACCTATAACCTCCTTTCTATTCTGGCTGCTCTAACTAATGATTGAACTGCTGCTGATACACTACTTCCATCATCATAAGTTATCCCATTTATAGTATATGATGGTCCTGTATTATTTAACTGTTCTTTTAGACCGTTTAATGCTGATATGATGTCGCTATTATCGTATTTATTTTGAATTTTTCCGACACTTCCGGCTATTACTCCAGAACGTGCGTTGATTTGAACATCTTTGTTACCGATCATACTATTTAATAATCTGGTTCCTTTAGATATATTACTTAAATCCATAACAGGAGTGATTGTAGGATTAATGTCCATATCACCGTCTAATATTTTCGATATAGTAGATAAAGGGTTTCTAACGCTATCTACTACATTACTTGCTAACCCTTCAGCAGAATTGACAGCTAAACGTGAGTATTTATCCAGTCCGACAGACATACCTTGGGCGGTGAATTTACCCATCTCTATAAATACCCTAGATGGGGAATGAATTCCTAGAAAGGATTTAACCGCGTTTACTGCTCCACCGGCTAACTCAGTCGCTTTCGACCAGACTGACCCAAACATAGAACCAATACCGTTTATAAACCCTTGGACCATATCTCTACCCGCTTGCCATAGAGCGGTTCCAGCATTCGCCATAGCTTCTTTCGCACTGTCGATAGCTCCTTTTACAGACTCTTTAATGTCCGGCCACTTTTCAACAATACCGTTGATAGCCCCCATGAGTAACTCTCCACCTTTTGTGACGAAATCAGGGACACCAGCTGATAACACAGAACCACCTGTAGTTAATATTGCACGTATGACTTTATCGATAGCTGTAGCAATTCTGTCTTGGTTATTTAACAAACCATCAGCCACACCTTCGATAAAACTTAAGGCAAGGTTGATCCCAGAATCGATAACTTCTGGTAGTTTATTCGCCATTCCATTTATGAAGTTGATAACACAGTCTGATCCAGCTTCAACAATAGGTTGAGTATTATTCGCGATACCTTGTAAGACGCCTAATAACATATTTAAACCGGATGTAACCAGTTCGGGTATGGCAGTTTCGATACCTTTAGCGAAAGCAATAACCACATCTACCGCTAATTGAATGAATTGAGGTATTAGTGTACCTAAAGACGTCAGTATTTCACTTATTACCGCGGTTACCGCGCCTATAATCTGTGGTGCTCCTTGACCGATTGCTTCAGCGAGTTTAACAATAGCCTCACCCATTTTTAATCCAAATTTTGGTAATAGATTTAATAATTGTCTTAGAAATTCAACGATTAATAAACCAGATCCACCAACAGCTACACCCACACTAGTGAGTCCTGCTCCTATCATCATTAACCCGGCTCCACAAGCAGTCGCACCTAGACCGATCAAGGCGATTACCCCGGCTAATCCAGCTAGAATTGGAACTAGAGGTCCTAATACTAAACCGGCTAGTCCTAAAACGGTAAATGCTCCAGCCATACCTAATAGGGCTATTCCGATACCCTCAAGACTCATGGTTGATAACAATAATAATTGAGGTGTTAGGACTGCAATAGCACCCGCCATAACAACTAACGCTGCTGCTCCGAGTATTCCTCCAGACATCGCATACATAGCGGCTGCTAGAATAGTTAGTGAACCAGCGAGAACGGTCATTCCTTTTCCGATTTCTTCCCAAGACATACCTCCGAAAGATTTAAGGGATAATCCTAGTAGTCCCATAGCTGCAGCCATAGCTGCTATACCGACGGCGACCGTAGTCATTTTGATTCCTGAGATAAGTTTAGAAGCGGTACCAATAACAACTAGACCTCCAGCCATAGCTGTTAGACCTCGCCCCATTTCATCCCATGTGATGCCACCAAAAGATTTTAACGCTTTACTTAGTGTTACTAAACCGTTACCTATTAGATTTAAAGCAACACCCAGACTAATCATCTTAATACCACCAGGACTAGCGATACTAAATAATGCGATCTCTGATAATATACCTGCTACGCCAGCTAAACCGCGTATAATAGAATCAGGATCCATACTTCCAAAACCTTCGACGGCGTCTTTTAATACTAACAATGCGTTTGACAGTATTAGAATTCCGGTGGCAGAAGTTATACCAAGTCCTCCGAATTTAGCTCCAGCCATAAAGAACATGAGTTCAGCTAACAACATTGCTAGTGTGGTTAGACCAGTACCTAGTTTCTCTGGTTCTATTGAACCTATTTTCTCTAGAGCGCCAGCCATAACATGTAGAGCCGATCCAAATATTATAAGACTTGTTGCTGATCCAATGAAACTTTTAGTGTTTTTACCCATTAACTTAGCTGTTGAAACAGCGACTAACATTACTGAGGTGAGCCCAAAAACCCCAGTCATCAGTCTCTCAGGTTCTATCTCAGATAACTTCTTAAGAGCCGACGATAGGATAGTCACCGATGTCGCGAACGATATTAGAAAGCCGCCCAATTTAAACATACCTTTAAACGAACCAAACTTACTCATTAAAATGTAAGCAGCTGCTAATTCACCAAAGATAATGGCTAACCCCATTAGACCTCCGACCATTTTATCCTTATCGATAGACGAGATTAGTAATAGAGAACCCGCTAAAATAGCTATAGAACCAGCTATCTTTAATAGTAGCGAGGCGCTTAAGTCTTTTTGGTATGTCTCTAACGTGTCTTTTACCGTTGATAGTGTTTCTTTTACACCCTTACCTATACCTTTAAATGAACTGATTACACCTTTTGTTGATTCGGCTACATCAGCCACTTCTCCAAACATATTCTTTAATTGTCTAACGATTTCAACCGCCGAACCTGCTTTTACTAAGTCGAAGATTGTTCCGAAATCAATGGTACCTATAACGTCCGCAATATTATCAATGATCGGTTTTAGAAAACCACCGACAGCTTTAAAACCCTTTCCAATCGCTCCGAAGAAACTACTAAAGTCTAGATCAGTTAAATACCCAAACATTGTTGCTACAGCGTCTTTCACCCCTAATAGAAATTGTGCGGTTTCTTCCGTTGCTGTTTCTATACCAGATGAAACTGTCTCAAAGACTCCCATTTCTTTTACTGATTCTTTTAGATTACTAAAGAGTCCACCTATTTTAGATGATACATCTAATACCGAACCACCAATACCTTCGAATATTTTTGTTAGTGGGAATAGACCTTTTAATACTGATCCGATACCGTCTCCGACTAACTTAATAATGTCGAATAACCCCTTAAAGGTATCTTTTATTTTACCAGCGGTCTTATCACTCATTTTGAAATTTTCGGTAAGGTCTTTGAATTTGTTAGATAGTTCGATTAATTTTTCTCCAGTCATAGCAGGGAATACTTCTCGCCAAGCATCGCCTACTGAACCTAACGCTTTCCCTAAACTCTGAACAATGTTAGTTAAACCTTCGATTACAGCCGTTCTACCGCCTTGTTCGTTCCATGTTTTCAACATTTCATTTCTAGCATTAGTCGATGGCTCTATAATACTATTGAATCCATCACTAATCGCGGTGAAGAATTCGGCAGCTTGTTCCTTATCTCCGATAATATACTCCCATGACGTCGCCCAACCAGAACCAACCGATTCCTTCATGGTGTCAATCAACTGGGTGAATGTTTTAACTTCAGTAGCAGCCTTTAGTAAACTTTCGTCGTTTGCGAACTCTTCTAATGTTTTAATTAAAACCTCTGAAGTTAACCATCCATCTTGAAGTGTTTCTCGGAACGGTTTCGATTCGTTTACGAATTCACCCATTTGTTTAGCTGTTTTCTTTAAAGCGTTCTGGAATAATTCACCACCCATACCTGCGTTTACAACTGAGTTCCAGTCTTGTAGACTGACTTTACCCGCGGCCAATGCTTGTGATAATTGATACATGGCTGTTGAAGCTTGTGCTGCGGATGAACCTGAACCGGCCGCTAAGTTAGCGATACCTTTAATCGCAGTTGTCGATCTTTCTAGATCTATACCGGCTGCTGTGAATGTCCCGATGTTTTTAGTCATATCAGCAAAGTTATAAATAGTTTGATCGGCATATTCATTTAACTCAGCTAATGCTTTCTTTACATCATCAATGGTCGTACCTTTACTTTCGGTATTAGTCAGGATTGTTTGGATTGAGTTCATCTTCGTTTCATACTCGGAAAAACCATCGGTAATCGGAGCTAAAGTAAAAGCATTCGTGAATCTTCGCCCAGCATCAATGGCTCTATTCGTAATGTTCATCAATGCCGTTGTGGCGATAATACCTAACGCGTTAAATCTACTAGTAACCCCTTCGATTCCAGATGCTAATGCACCCATACCAAGTGACGTTAATTTATTCATACTACTATTGACTTCACTAAGACCGTTAGTAGCACCTTTCATTTTGAGACTTTCGTTCAGACTATTCAAAGACTTCATAGTTGTACTTACACCTTTTTCGAATCCTTGATTATCGAATTGCATCTGAACTATTCTTTTGTCAATGGAACTCATGAATTAACCACCTCCATCCATGCCTCCTCAACTATCTTATCGAATACCGGCCGAATAGCAGGGTTAATGTAATCAATCCCTTGTACGTATCCACCAGTACCAGTTCCATGACCGTATTGTAGAATGACTGCTATATAAACCCCGTTGTTTTGGTTTGTATTCGTCCAGTGAATGGTGGCTCCTTCTTTTTTAACTGAGATTTCGTACCCCCAACTTTCAGCAGTCTTTCCACTATCGAGAGGTGTCGCATTGGCTAATGCATTCACACCCATTTTACCATATTTATCTAATATTTTAGTTATTTGGAAGTTATCCATCTTTTTTAGAAATCTAAAAGTATTACTAAAGTCACCTTTAGACGTTAATCGTATCAAGCTATCACCCTCTTGTGTTGAATTCCTTTCTTCTAGCATCATTAAGAGCCTTATTTCTAGCTAGAATTTCTTGTTGTGACATTTTCTTAGGCGGATTATTCTTGATGTTACAAACTTTCACGAGAGTTAATAAACGATTAAGATGCCAGTATTGACATTCAAATGGTATGTTGTATGTGACCATCCAATAATAAATAATTTCCGACGTTACTGTTTCCCTACCACCAGTTTTAGGTTCTTCTCTGAATGTTGTGGCGGTCATAGGATGACCGATGTAATTATTAATTTCTATAAGATTACTCTCAGTCAATCTGTCGAATACCGTCAAATCTATCGGACCCTCAACAATCATACATTTAATATAATCAACGATTTCATCCATGGATTTATCTTTACCATCTAGGAACGGTTTACGCCACTTGGCTTCCCATTTTGAAATTGAAACTAGAGAGTGTTCTAGTTGAACCTCGACGTCGTTATAATACGTGAATTCTCCAGTTTCCTCATCGAAATATTCCAATCCAGGTATTACGATCGTTAACATGTCCGATCACCTACCATATTATTTTCCTAGATTCGCAGGCATAATACCGTTAACAAACGCTGCAGCTGCTTTTTCATCTAATGCTAATTCCATAAAGATCTCACTGTAAGCTTCAGTCTGAGAGAATGCTTCTGCGATCTCTTTACTCTTAACGAATCGTTTACCGTCAGCTGATTTCTCACCGTATGCTTTTAATACCATTTGTTTGAATAACTCAATGATTCGCACATTATCGTTTGATTTAACGATTTCCTCTAACATTTTAGAGAAACCACCCTCTACTGATAATTCCATTTCTGTAACTTCGGCTTTCGATAAGTTGAAATAGAAATCCTCCGTACGTTCTACTCCATTATAATCCACATAAGTAACTGTTTTCTTTAACATAATATATCTCTCCTTAATAATCGTTTTATTTGGGTAAAATCTAAAAGCCCCACTTTTTTATTGCGGGGCTGAGTGTTTAATTAACCTGATGCTAATAAAGCTTTGATCTCGTCAGGTGAAGGTAATGTAGGCTCAGCAGTTGCTGTGCCGTATAATTTCTCTTCTATTTTTTGTAATTTACCAGAGTCAACTCGAGTTGAGTCAATAACAACTGTCGCAGTTGGTTTCATTCCAGTTACTGGAACTGGTGTTGTACTGATGTCCCAGCTGAATGTAATTGCATCAGGGTTATCATTGATTGAAGAGTATGCTTTCTCTGATGGTTTGGCTTTACATCCGTAGATAATATGGATTTTATATCCGTGATCCTGACCTTGCGTATCGTTACCTAATGATGTTGTATAGCAGAAACCGAATGATTTTCGTGTTTGTTGTCCGATGTTAACACCAGTAACTAAACTAGCCGATCCATCACATTGTTCGAATTCTTCAGGGTAAGTATAAGCTTCGATTGTAGCTTCGAATTCTTCCGCCCCATAAAGAACAAGGTATTTAATATCATCCGCATATAAGTTCGTAGGTTCTGCTCCAGTTGGTTTTTCAGTTACAGCTGTTAAACCGTTCCATACAACACCGTTTTCATAAGTACCGCTATCGTTCATAACATATAGAACGCCTTTTTTAACACCAGTTTCAAAGAAACGTTCTCCGACAGCATTAAATTGTAATTTCGCCATTTTGAATTTCCTCCTTGATTAATAATATAGATTGAATGCATAATGATATAGGTTGTCCGCAATATAGATTCTTGAAATACTACACATAGTAAATGTTCGCATCACTTTCTCTACAATTTCCATATTCGGTTGTTTGAAGATGAATAGTAATTCGAATCGACTAGTGTAAGTATATATAGTATTATCCGCTCGTCTAATATCACCTACTGCAAGATTATAGATGACACACGGATACGCCAAACGGATAGAGGCTGGTGGTTGAAAATATACGTTTTCACCAACCAACTTCTCCAATTCGCTTTGTAGCTTAAGTCGTTTATCCATTATAAAGACCCCCTAACGTTAGGATTAATCTAGGATATTGGACTTCCACATCCGAAACTTTCCATTTGGCACCCATGAATGTCACATAACGCATGGCATGAAAATTATTCGAAGCATACGGATCCGCTATAATACTTATTTGATTCGAGATGGTTATGTCGTCATTTATTTTAGACCCTTCTCGTAATCGTCGAGTATTTCTTAAGACATCACCCATATATTCGGTCTCTATGATTTGTTCTTCATAAATACCTGGTTCTGTTTGTACAGTTGCTGCGTAACCAATTACTCCGTAATATTTAGCCATTTTGAATTTCCTCGATTATTCTCCAACTGTTGATTCTAATACGATAGCAGAGAATGGTTTGATTAACGCACCAGAGCAACGTGTTTCGATTAAGTATTTTTGAGCATTGTAGTCGATGTCGAAATCTTCGAACATTGAAACTGCTCCACCTTTGTCAGCACCGATATTATAGTCACGTAAGTTTACGATAATACCTAAAATATCTTTTGTTTTGTCTGCGTTTTTAGCTCCTTCCATAACAGGAACAGTTACGATTTCTTTAACACGCATAGCTGTAGCTAATTTAGTAACTGAATCATAGATAACACGTCCATTTGCATCTTCTAATAATAACATTTCAGTTAATACTGACTCAGAGCAGAATAAAGTAGGCTCTCCTGATCCTTTGTAGTCTTTACGAGCACGTAAAGCTTCACGAATCATAGCTTTAGCTTTAGCTTCTGGTGTTTGCTCTGTAGAAGTAACTGTATGATGAATAGCATATAATGCATCATCGTTTGCGATTGAACGGATGTGAGCATCTTTGATTTTATCGTCTGAAGAAGATAAGCGACCGTCACCGATTAATACCGCACGTGCGATTTCTTCCTCTAACATCATGCGCATTTCTTTCTTGATGAATGCTACTACGTCGAAGTCTGTAATGTCGATCACGTCATCGCGATGTAACTTTTGTTTTTTATACACAGTTTGAGGATCTGTTGTACGTTTTAATAATGTGAATACTTCATCTTTTTTCTGTTTACCTTTAATGTAACCTAATGCGCGAGCTTCATCTTCACGAATATCAGCTTGTAAAGATTTAATACGAGAGAATGGTGTGCGATGTACCGATGACATTACTTTTCCAACCCATCCCATATCGCGTCCTAAGAACTCTGGTTCTTTAGATAATGTTTGGTGTTCTGGGAATAAATATCCAGCAGCGTCAATGTTAGTGATTCCGTGTTGTAAGCAACTTTCACGTAAAGATCCGTAACGTTTAGCGTCGCGTAAGATAGCTTCTGTTTCAGCGTGAGATAATACGTCGTTGTTTCCTTTTACATTTTCATTGTCGAATACGTTGTGTTTCATTTTATCGTCTCCTTCGTTTTCTTTATTTGTTTTTTCTTCTTCGCCTTCTAAGGCTTGCCCGACTAAGGCATATAAAACATTTCGTTGTTCTTCTGTCATACTATCGATAACATCTTGAACTGTTTTCTCTTTTTCGTCTTTCACTTCTTTTTCCTCCTCTTTTTCAGGAGCATCTCCATCGGCATGTGATAACACTAATGTTTCACCCGTATAAATAACTCCTTCTTCATCTGAACTCTCTCCGTGACTTAGGATCGAATCAATGAATGCGCCAGGATTAGCTCCGGCTAACACGAGACTTACTTCACGGATCGTACCATGCTCAACATTTCCACCTTTTTGTTTTAATTGATTAGCGTAGATAGATAATGCTGTCACGTCACCATGTTGAACTAATGTTTTAGCGTTTTTACCAGCCTCAGTATCGTTAAATGTACAATATGCGTAGACACCAGAGTCACGATTCTCAAGTAACGCATGTCCTAATACGTTTAATGGATCATTATGTTGATGGTTCCAAACTAGCGGTACTGTTTGACCGTCGTTATGTTTAAACGCATCTCTTAAGATTGTTCTACCGTCAGAGCATCGTAAGTTATTCTTAGTTGCCCATCCGCTAAAATCATATTTCTTACCCATATTATCACCTCATTCTTACTCTTGTAGTTTTTCATTTTGAATTTCATCCGGGATTCCGCTCTCTTGCTTAGCCGCAATATCTTCGCTTGATTGATTTAAATTCTTATTACGTAGCTCATCCGCAGAAGGATCGTCCGCTGGTTTCATACCAACAATTTGTCTGATTTCGTTAGATGTCATGATCTCATTTCGTGTGAACTTGTCAGCTATCTCAGCGATATCGCTTACTGGTACAAGTTTAAATGGATCTCGGAAATACATAATTGTTTGTTTTTGTGTTCTAGCTGTCTTAGTTAAGAATTTACGTTTGATTTCATCAACAATTGCCGCTAGAATAGGTTCGATGGTTCTGTTGTAATAATTCAGCATTGTTTTATCGTTAGCGCTACCATCCATAATACTTTGTGTTAAACCTAGTTGACTGTATAACATACCTGTTAAATATTCAACTTGTTTCATAAGGTTATTTTCGGCAGGTCGATTCAACTGTGTGATCTTTTCAGTTCCATCTGTATATGCGATACCGTATTTAGATCCAGCCAATTGCATTTCGATATCCTTACGACGTTCATCAGCTTGCTTCTTTCTCGCATCAGTTTTAATCACATACGGTAACTGAATGATTAAATCCAATTTACCAGAACTTGTCTGTTCATCCACGACATCCAATAAGCTTAATTTTCGAATTAGACGTTGCATTGTCGAGTTTGGTTCATTAATAACCGCATATAGAGGATTCTCAATAATCCCCACCATTGATTTCGGAAGTGTTACTTCTTCATGTATACCTTTTTGGTCGTTATACACTCGGACTCTTACGTGTGCCGGATACCACTCTAATATCTTACCTGTACGTAATGTGTTTATCTCATAAGAACCAGATTTAGCTGGATCAATCGTCGTATCTACCGGCACAATAGCGACACAACCTTCATCCAACATAGACATCACCACGTCTTGTAGAAACGCTCTACCTGTCTGATCGATATTAGCTTCAACATTCAAGCAGTTTTGTAGTCCTGAATCCATTTCTTCTAGGAATCGACCATTATCATCTAAGCGAACATGTTTAATCGCGATCGATGTTGCGTCTAAGGCTATCCGATTATACACTGATGTCACTATCGACTTTTCAACACCTCTCGAAAAATGAACTCTGTCTGGCCTAAACGTACTAAATCCACCTAAGTTTTGAGGATTCACATAAGTATTATCGTTGTAGAAGAACGCATTCCAAGCATGTTGTAGTCTATCTCCTATTCCCATTTTGAATTCTCACCTCCTTTCAGTTATTTCTGAGCTTGGGCTAATTCTTTCTTAACCATTTCTCGAATTTCCGAATCCGTCATTTTAGTATTAGGATGTTTCTCTTTGTATAATAAGACGTGTTTATCAACATTTCGTTTCGATATGATAGGTGTCGCACCAAACATTCCGATATACATTGCTCCGTTTTTCATTATATCAGGTTTAATTAACAGATTATTCGCTTTTTTATTATACGATATTATCTCAGACGTTTCCATAACTCTCTTTGAGTATTCGAATTTACCATCGAATACGATTATGGGCATCTTCGAGTTATACCCGCTATATTTTTTATCGTTCATATCAACGATCGCATTAACGCCTTGTTTTCTCAGAGCGTCATAAAATTTATTAGAATTTTTAACACTTGCGTTGTCGTGATCGGCGAGTAGAATATTAAATAAATCATATCCATGTTTTCTTAACGTGCTATCTTTAATATTACCATTGTTTAGTTTATCATTGATGCCTTGTAACATTGGTAATTGGTATTGTAGCTCCTTACTTCTTTTATACATGTTAGCCCTAAACTCGCTATCTTCTTTGTATAATTTCATAAACGCGTCTTCTGCTCGTTTACGTGAAGCAATTTTAATATCGTCTTTATTTCTAACGGTAACATCGTATACTCGTTCTTTTAGCGCATTATCACCCCATCCTTTTCGCATTTGTATGTTATTATTAAAAGCGTCACCTAATAAACCTTTATACTTGATTTTATCGTTCTTATCAAAGGATAGGTATTGTCGACCTTCTCGGATTTCTGCATTTTCGGCCAACTGCATAATTCGTTGAAATTCCGAATTACTTTTTAGAACTTTATCGCTTGTATATCCTTTATACTTCGCATAGGCTACGCATGACGCGACCGTTACTGCGGCTGCGGCAGCCACATACATTTCAGTCTTAATCCGTTTCGCGGCTTTTTGTTCTGCTTCTTCTTTAGAGAACCCTTGTTGTTTATACTTATCTTCCAACTTTAAGCGATGTAGTGATTTATTCTGTGGTATTTTATACTGTTTCTCTTTTTTATCACTAGATGAGTTCGGTTCGTCGTATCTTTTCTTTCCCGCGGGAGTAAGAGATCCATCTTCATTTTGAAATCGCCGAACACCCCATTTTTGTCCTTTAATACCGTGGTGATATAATTCGCCTTGTCGAGTACATACCCATGTAGTCATGTTATCTCACCTCCTTTCGAATTAATCGAAAGCATCTTTATTTAGTTTGTACGCTATATAACCATCCATCATTGCCGCTACGGCATCTATCTTTTGATCTTGACGTTTCTTTAACAGTTTGCGGTTACCGTTTGTATCTTCCAGGGTTATACAGTTACCCATAGCAAACATCATTAATTCTTCGTCAAACACAAGCATTCTTTCTTCGGCTAATTTCTTCAACTCACCTAATGGGACCGACTCTGTTTTGGCTCCTTGAATTACTTTCTCTATTCCGAATGGTCCATTTTCTCGCTCCCATCTCTCAACGAAAGCTCTCGCGTTATACGGGTCAAATCCAAAACATCGAACGTCGTATTCTCTATTTGTAATATGGGCGTCTAGATCATCGTAAACTTCTTGCATGTCTAAGACCGTTCCATCTAAAACAATTAAACTACCTTCCTTCATGAATTCGTCATATTTCAAACGCATTGCGCCTGGGAGTTTATGTAATGTTTTCTCGGTAATATAGTTTCGTGTCTTTATACCGAATGACCCATCTCGTAATGGGAATAAGAAAGTGAACGCACAGAAGTCGTCACCTTGAGAAAGGTCTGCTCCCATTGCACATGGCATCCCCCAGAAATCTCTTCGTCTATGAGGTAATGTTTCCTCGTAAGTGAAGAAATACGTGTAACCTTCCATAGGGATTCCAAATCGTTTCGCTAGAATATCGTTTCGAACGGCCGGAGTTTTCTCCGCTCTTTCAACATCCAACTGATATGTTTCATAAGTTACAGTTTTACCAATATTAGGATTTGCTTTCATCCATGTTCTTGGGTCTGAAACTTCTTCTACTTCATCGAGTCGGTAATACCATATCGATACGTGTGGATTAACATAGTCTCCTTTAAGGATGTCCATTAATTCCATTTTGATTGTATCTCCGCTACCATTTCGAACCGTACCTTCTGAACTCATAGCTATAATTAAATAGTCATCTAGTTTAGAAGCACCTTGTTCGATTGCACCGATTACGTCTTCCCGTATATCTCCTGATAACCATTCATCGACGGTTGCGATTCGACATCGAAGACCTTGTAGTTTATTAATGTTCATTGGTCGTATTTCCAATAAGGAACCGGTTAGAAAGTTTTCGATCCCCTTTTTAGTAGATGCTAATTTTGTTCGATTCGCTTTAGAACCAGTCGTGTTTTGCATAGATCCCTCTGTTAAAAATTTAAACAAAGGCCCTTTAGCTCGCGTGATCGCTGTTCGAATCGGCGACAGTATCTCTTCCGCTTGTTTCATGGTCGGCGCTGTTGTTATTTGATGCGTGGTTGTTACATCAACGTTAAGGAAATAATTCTGTATCATCGAACCATACATCGATTTAGCAGCACCCCTTGCAACGATTAAATACTGTTTATTAATCAGTCGTTTCTTGATACGCTTTGTAACGTATCGTCCACCATGTCCATCTGGCGATGGTTCAAATACACTTCTTTCGACGAAGTAATACCATCCAAATACTTGTTCGGCCCATAGTTTGAATGAGTCGAGTAGATGTAGATCCGCTCCATCAGTTAAAGTTAATTCGCTTTCGCAGAATTCAATGAAACCATTGATTGCTTGATCGTCGTAATATATTCCAGGATTCGCAATGAGCTCGTCGATTCTGTTCATCTCCATTGAGATTTCTTTATTGACTGGTATTTCACCTCTCATTACGGCGTCCCGGAATTTACCATAATAAATAGGAGTGGCAGTATTCGACAATGCCATTTTGAATTTCTCCTTTCCTATACCAAATTATTTACCAGTTAACTGTTTAACTAATAAAGCAATAGTCAACGATGCAACAGTTCCTTGTACAGCTATAGCACTAACATCTAATGCTTTATCGACGAAAGTTCGACCTCTTTCTAGACTCTCTCGATGTAACATCATTCTCGTATAGTTGTCTTCCATATTTAGGCGCTGTACTCGTTTTTGTAGCTCGATGTCTGACATTTCCGCAGCGCTCTTTCTTATTCTACGCTCTGCAGCAGGATCATTTAACTTTTTAACGGTGTTATTTAACGTTTTAGCCTCATTGACTATTTTTCCGGCTGTTTTAGTTTTATCGATTGCTTGTTGGTAGTCATTGACGCTATAGCGTTTTTTACCTTCCGCAGTTAACGACCCATCGGTATTTTGAAATCTTCTGACTCCCCACTTTTGTCCTTTAATACCATGATGTTGTAGTTCGTTACTCAATGTTATCACCTCCTTCAGTAGGAGTATCACCAACTAATAATAATCGCCATTCCAATTCACTTAATTGTCTATTAATGCTTTCGGTTAAGGAGTTATTACTCGGTGGATCAAATAGTAATCGAACTTTTAGATAAATATAACTTTTAACCATGGATTCATTTGCTTGAGTAATGTATTCATCCCATGTCGTATACGAATCCTCTATCACGAACCCCTCTTTTGGCCCAATCCCAATCTGATTAAGCATTGCAAATGTACTATTTATATGCATTATTAAATCGGCATCGAAAATGGTATATGACTCTTGTATACCGAGTAGCTTTTTAATAGAGTTCAATACACTATCCATTAATCTCACCTCCTCCAAGGACATGTGTCATTTTTGGTCCTTTCGATTATCTCTCCAGTGTATACCTCATTGGTACCATAATGTATAGCGTCGTGTGTTCTCTTGGATACGCATATTAAATATTCAGGATTAAGTAGATAATCTGTTTTATTAAGTATATCATGTTTAGTTATGGGGTTCATGTGATGAATTAAGATTCTATCATAAACCGGCATGTCTTCTATTCCAAGGTCACACGCTCCGTCTCTGATTATAACGTAATCTCTTATCGATCTCCATTCCCGTGTTTTATAGAATCTTTGATTTAAATATCTATCAAAACCGAAAGTATCCTCACCCACTCTTCCGTCAAGTTTTAAATATTCATACCGTTCTTTGAACGTTTGTAGTTTCATTAGTTCCGAATATGTTCTAATATTCATATTCATCAACTTCTTCATCATCTTCATCAGAAGAATTATTTTGACCGCTATAGCTTTTCATAGCATTGATTGCGTTCGTGTATAACTCTTCGATGCGTTTACTTGATTGAAGATTTTCAGTTTTTGCTTCAATCAACATCTTCTGTTTCTCCAAGATCTCTCTTTCGATCTTCTCTTTTGTTGAACCAAGCTTCAAATAATGAGTAATCACCTGAGACGATGCCGTTCCTTCTAGTAGTTGTCTTTCGGCAAGGTCTACAGCCAGTGATATCAGCTGATTCTCTCGTGCTTCCGGCGTGGTGGCCGGTCGAATCTTTTTTGCTGTATTATTTGTGGTTGTTTCTTTTTTCTTTGGCATACTATTAACCCCCTTTTCTACCAAATATAAATGAATCGCAATGTGTTTAACGCGACTTTCAATCACCTTTAAACGTCCTAGGGAGAGGAGGAAGTGAATATAACAACCAT